>JACDJA010000033.1_pt1 | contig 229170 bp, 187 predicted proteins | sample 7449241 | NCBI WGS metagenome assembly JACDJA01 (sample SAMN14253289, study PRJNA609438) | sludge metagenome | isolation source: initial anaerobic sludge | collected 2018-12-20 | reverse complement strand
ACGACAACAAGGGCCAGCTCACGAGCCGGGAAGAGGCCGGGCGCTACAAGGAGCGCTTCCAGTACGACGGCGCCGACCGCCTCACCCTGGGCTGGTTCGAGTACCTGGGCACGACCTGGTACTCGGCCAGCGCACCGTACGTGAACCCCGACGCCGCCGCGCCCGCGAACCTGAGCTTCTATGCCCAGTACGACAAGCTCGGCAACCTCTGCCGCAAGTACCAGTTCGGCCTGTTCGCGCAGTACGGCTACGCCGGCCGCGCCGGCTGCGGCACCGCCGGCAACCCCGGCAGCGGCAGCGCATCGTCCACGCTCAGCGCGCACCAGACCCAGAGCCTGTTCATTCCCGGGCTGATCACGATCAACAACCAGCACGATGCGCGCGGCAACATGACCAGCGCGGACAGCCTGCGGTTCTATGCGTACAGCGCCCTCAACCAGGCCACCGAAGTGCGGCGGGTGGCGAGCGTGGGCTCGTCGGACATCACGCTCCGCGCGCGCTTTGCCTACGGCGTGGACGGCGCGCGCTACCGGCGTATCGCGAAGAAGGAAGGCGTCGGCCGCACCCGGCGCTGGCCGGCATCACGACCGCCGCCGATGGCTTACTTGAAGTTGTAGACCAGATTGACCTTGGTCAGGCGGTCGGTCTTCTCGATGCCGGGGCCGACGTCGGTGTTGTGGCGCACGTCGAAGCCGGCCTTCAGCGCCAGCTTCGAGTTCATCGCCACGGCGATGCCGAATTCGTTGCTAACGAAGGTGTTGTCGCTTCCGGCTTCGACCAGCAGGGTGTCGAACAGCGAGGTGTTGGCGGTGAGCATGTGCTTGTAGCCCAGCAAGCCGCGGCCGATGAAATCGCTCTGGGTTTCGCCGGTGAGCGCGTCCTTGGCGCGGCGGTAACCGGGGCCGATTTCCGTGGCCAGGGTGGTGCGCGCGTTGTCGATGAAGGTGTGGCCGTAGCCGATCGAGAACGTGGTCTGGTGCTCGTAGGGCGCGAAGTCATCGTTCTCGTAGCGCAGCGCGGCAACCCACGAGCTGACCTCGTTCATCTTGACCGCGCTGCTGGCACCGAACTCGTAGCGATTGGCCGAGGTCTGCATGAACTTCTCGGGGACGCCATCGCCGTCGATGTCGGCGCTGACCTCGGACTTGTTGCGCAGCGCCGAGAAGTAGAACGCGTGCTTCCAGCGGTCGTCCTCCTTGGCGAAGGCGATCTTGCCGTTGGCGTTGTCGGACTTGGCATTGCCGCGCGCCATCGCCAGACCGAACTCGCCGGTGCCCGACCAGCCGCCGTCGGTGGCGGACGCCGCGAGCGGCAGACAGGCCAGCACGGCGGCGGCCAGGAGGGTCTTCTTCGTCATTGTGATTCTCCGTGTGTGGGGCCGATGCGCCGCAGGGCGCAAGGCCCGGCGATGCTACCGACTGCGCCTGATGCGCAAGTGAACCGGAAGCGTTGCGTTCAGTGTCGATTCTGCGTTCCGCAACCGAACGAGCTGGGGCCCCGGAGTATCATGGCGTGTCGTGTTTTCTGTTCACTGGTGCCATGAGGCGCGTCTGTTTCCTGCTTTTCATTGTCCTGGTCGTCGCGACCGGGAACGCGAGCGCCGGGTTCCACGCCGGCGCGGCGTGGGTCGATGAAATCGACGGCGTGGCCAGCCATGCGCTGACCTTGAGCTGGGAAACGCCGGCGCAGCATCCCTGGGAGTTCATGCTGGGGTACATCGCAGCGCGCAACGCGGCGGCGGCGCGCACGCCGGACGTCTACTTCGGTTCGGTTTCCAAGCGCTTCACCTGGCGCGGCTGGTTCGTGCAGGGCGGCATCGCGGCCACCAATTCCGAAACCGAGGCGCTCTCCAAGCACTGGCAGTTCCAGACCGGCATCGGCTACCGCTACCAGCGCCTGACCTTTTCCCTGCGTCATCTCTCCAACGCCAATACCGGTGGCCGCAACCGCGGCGAGAACCTGCTGCTCGTGCAGTACGGTTTCTGAGGGGCAGGAAAGGGGGGGCGGAACATCGAGCATCTTCGGCTGCCACGTTCGATTCCCGATTCCTCATTCCCGCCATCAACGGCAGCCGTTGCGGCGCTCGCGGTCGATCAGGCGGATCAGCTCGGCGTCGCCCATCGGATCGTTGCGCTGCGAGAGGTCGCGAATCTTGCTGACGGTGTCGGGGCAGGGCTGGTAGTTGCCGCCGAACAGGCTTCCGATCATCGCCACGAGTTTTTCCGGCGACATGCCTTCGTGCAGCACCACCGCGCGCGGCGTGAATGGCTCGGCGCGTCCGGGCAGCGGCTCGGCGCGGTGCTGCAGGAAGTCGCGCGCGGTCGCGTCGCCGCGAGCCTCGCGCCGCGCGCCCGCGCGCAGCGCGTCCAGCAGCCGCACGCTGTCGGCGTCGGAGAGCCGAGGCGGCACGACGTCGCGTGACGGTGCCGGATCGGGTGGTGCCGAGGGCGTTGCCTGCGGTCGTGGTGAAGCCTTTGCCGCACGCCGGCGCAGTGGTGCTGCCGGGAACGGCGGCGGTGGACTCGCCGCCGAGGGGCGGTCGGCCGCCAGGAAAACAACCTCGAGCGCCGCGTCAGGCGCGGGCTCCGACCGCCGCACCTGCGACAGCCACAGCCCGAATCCCAGGTGACCCGTGATGACGAGCGCGAGCACCGCAGCCTGCGGTGCCCGCGCCAGCCACCGATCATCCTTGACCGACACCATCCCACCCCTCCATTTCGGGCGCGCCACCCTAGGGGGGCGCGGATTAGGAGCGGGTTAACCGGATGCAAAGTTTCCGTTGGACAGGCGTTTCTGCCCTCACGCCACCATGCCGCCGCCGTCCTGCGGCGGTTCGGCGGAGTCGGCTTCCGGCAGCGCCGGCGCTTCCCTGGTGGTGTCGTTGCCGACAACGTCCTTCCAGGCCAGGTACATCGAGGCACCCGCGATGGGGGTGACCAGGATCGAGGTGACGAACTGGCCGAGCAGGCTGGAAATGACCGACAGCACGGCCATCAGGAGGATGGCCGCTCCCAACAGCACCAGCAGATAAAGCAGGATCGCGCCGACGTTGTCGCGGCTGGCGTGCAGGCTGCGGCGCATCGCGGCGAAGGCGTCCTTCTCGCCGAAGACCACGTCGGGAATCGCGAAAAAGGTCACCGCAAACACCACGATCATCAGTGCCATCACCACCAGGCCCAGCACGAGGGCCCCGGCACCCGCCGCGCCCAGCAGGGCTTCGGGCCGTTCCAGTATCGCGGACGCGCCCGCGCCCGCCAGCGCCACGCCGATCCAGATGGCGATGAGGACCGCCGCGATGAAGCCCGCCACCACGCTCGGCAGGCACAAAATCAGCAGCGGCCCGATGCGGCCTTCTTCCTTGAAGCCCTGGAACAGGTGGGCGAGCTCGGCGGTTTCCCCGCGCGACTGCGCGCGCGCCGCCCAGGCGATGCCGGCGTAGAGCGTCGGCGAGATCACCGCCAGCACCAGCGAACCCAGGATCGGCAGGGTGCCGATCAGGGTGACGATCAGCCCCATCAGCAGGAAGGCGGCCGGGTTCTTGCGTATCAGCTCCACCGCGCCGGTGAGCCAGGCGATGCCGTTTGCGGCGGGTACGTTGCGTGCGGTCATGGGATTCTCCGAAAGGTGCGCAAAACGGGCGGGATGATGGCAGGACGCGATGACCGGACGCTATTCGGGCGGCGGCAGCACGTCCAGCACTTCCGCGATCGTGGTCAGGCCCTGCGCGACCTTCTGCGCGCCGGAAGCGCGCAGGGTCTGCATGCCCTGTGCGATCGCGTCGCGGGTGAAGCTGGCCAGGTCCATATCCTTCTGTACGCGGCTGCGAAGGACCGGGGTGATGAGCAGGAGTTCGTACAGCCCGATGCGGCCAAGGTAGCCGCTGTGGCGGCACTCCAGACAGCCGCGCGCGGCGAAGCCGGAGGCGGGTGTGGGCAGCCCCAGGCCGCTGGAAAGCACCGCCCAGCCGTCTTCGTCCAGCGGCGCGGGCTTCTTGCAGTGCGGACAGAGCGTGCGCACCAGGCGCTGCGCCAGCACGCCGTTGAGGGTCGACTGGATCAAGTAGTGCGGCACGCCCAGATCGAGCAGGCGGGTCACCGCCGAGGGCGCGTCGTTGGTGTGCAGCGTGGACAGCACCAGATGGCCGGTGAGCGAGGCCTGCACCGCCATCTGCGCGGTTTCCAGATCGCGGATTTCGCCGATCATGATGATGTCCGGGTCCTGCCGCAGCAGCGAGCGCACGCCCGAGGCGAAATCCAGGTCGATGGCGTGGTGCACCTGCATCTGGTTGAGCTCGGGCGCGATCATCTCGATCGGGTCTTCCACCGTGCACACGTTCACTTCCGGCGTGGCCAGTCGCTTCAGGGTGGAATAGAGCGTGGTGGTCTTGCCCGAGCCGGTCGGGCCGGTCACCAGCAGGATGCCGTGCGGGCGACCGGTCAGGTCTTTCCAGGCGTCGGCCTCGGCGGCGTCGAAGCCCAGGTCCTTGGTCGATTTCACCGCGGTGTCCGGATCGAAGATGCGCATCACGCACTTCTCGCCGAAGGCGGTGGGAATCGTGGACAGGCGCATTTCCACCTCGCGCCCGCCCGGCGAGCGGGTTTTGATGCGGCCATCCTGCGGGCGTCGACGTTCGCCCAGATCCATCCGGCCCAGCACCTTGATGCGGCTGATCGCGGCGATCATCACCGGCGTGGGCAGCTCGAACACCTTGTGCAGCACGCCATCGATGCGGAAGCGCACGTGGCTCAGGTCGCGGCGCGGCTCCATGTGGATGTCGCTGGCGCGCTGCTCGTAGGCGTACTGCAGCAGCCAGTCGACGATGTGCACGATATGGCGGTCGTCCGCGCCCACCTCGCCGGCCCGGCCCAGCTCCACCAGCTGCTCGAAGCTGGGCATCGAGACGCTGGCGTTTTCCTCGCGCTGGTCCTTGGCACCGCGCACCGAGCGCGTCACGCCGAAGAACTCCATGGTGTAGCGCGCGATGTCGAGCGGGTTGGTCACCACCACGGTGATCTCGCGCCGCAGCACCTGGGTGAGGTCGGCCATCCAGCGCTGGTCGGTCGGCTCGCTGGTGGCGATCACCACGCGCTCGGCGCTGACCGCCACCGGCAGGATGCGGTGGCGCTGGGCGTAGGCGTGGGAAATGAGCGCGGTGACGGCCGGCACGTCGATCTTGGTCGGATCGATGCGCAGGTAGCGCAGGCCGACCTGGGCGGCCAGCCAGCGCGTCAGGGTTTCCAGGTTCAGCTCGCTGCCGGCGCGCTTGCGGTTGGCGAACTTGAGGTTGGCGACCAGCACCAGCGGATGGATGTCCACCCCGGCGCGCTGTTCGCGCAGTGCCTGCTGCGCGCGCGCCAGATCCGCATCACCGATGAATCCGTCCTCGGCCAGCGCCGCCAGCACCTGCGAGGCGGCGAGCCGGGCTCCCTCGGGAAAACGGCGGGCGGGCGCAGCGCTGCGCTGTGGCTGGTCATGGCTGGTCATGGCGGGTCACAGCATGACACGGCACGGGAGGATGTTCAGCCGCGCGGGTGCGCGCGCGCGCCGCTGCGCCTGTCGAGCAGGGCCGCGTCGTGCCGAGGCAAAACCGCGGCGGCGGGTTGTCCGTATAATTCCCGGTTTTCACCCGATGCGCAGGCCCATGACCGGTCCCACCTTCCAGCAGCTGATCCAGTCGCTCAACGCCTACTGGGCGAACCAGGGCTGCGTGCTGATCCAATCGCTCGACCTTGAAGTCGGGGCCGGCACCTTCCATCCCGCCACCTTCCTGCGCGCGCTCGGCCCCGAGCCGTGGAATGCCGCCTACGTGCAGCCTTCGCGCCGCCCCACCGACGGACGCTACGGCGAGAACCCCAACCGCCTGCAGCACTACTACCAGTATCAGGTGGTGATGAAGCCCAACCCGGACAACATCGTCGAGCTGTATTTCGACTCGCTCAAGGCGCTGGGCATCGATCCGCTGGTGCACGACCTGCGCCTGGTCGAAGACAACTGGGAGTCGCCCACGCTCGGTGCCTGGGGGTTGGGCTGGGAGGTCTGGCTCAACGGCATGGAAGTCACCCAGTTCACCTACTTCCAGCAGGCCGGCGGGCTGGAATGCAGGCCGGTGCTGGGCGAGATCACCTACGGACTGGAGCGCCTGTGCATGTATCTGCAGGAGTGCGACAACGTCTACGACCTGATCTGGACGGTTGGTCCGCAGGGGCCGGTCACCTACGGCGACGTGTTCCTGCAGAACGAGCGCGAACAGAGCGCCTACAACTTCGAGCACGCCGACGTGAAGGAGCTGTTCCACCGCTTCGACGCCTGCGAGGCCGAGGCGCTGCGGCTGGTCGAGCTGGGCCTGCCGCTGCCGGCCTATGACCAGGTCTGCAAGGCCAGCCACAGCTTCAACCTGCTCGACGCGCGCCGCGCGATCTCCGTCACCGAGCGCCAGCGCTACATCCTGCGGGTGCGAAAGCTGGCCCAGAACGTGGCGCAGGCGTATTTCGAGCAGCGCGAGAAGCTGGGTTTTCCCGGCCTCAAGGCCGCCGCGCAGGAGGCCGCCGCATGAGCCTGCAACCCCTTCTGATCGAACTGGGCACCGAGGAGCTGCCGGTCAAGGCGCTTCCCGGCCTGGCGCAGGCGTTTTTCGACGGCGTGATCGCCGGGCTGGAAAAGCGCGGCGTGGCGGTGGAGCGCGGCGATGCCGCGCCGCTGTTCACTCCGCGCCGCTTGGCCGTGCGGTTGCCGGGCGTGGCCGTGCGGCAGGCCGAGCAGGCCAGCGAAGTGCTTGGCCCGTACCTCAACATCGCGCTCGATGCGCAGGGCCAGCCGACCCGCGCGCTGGAGGGCTTCGCCGCCAAGAACGGCGTCGAATGGACCCGGCTCGAACGCCTCACCGACGCCAAGGGCGAGCGCTTCGTGCATCGTGCCGTCAGCGCCGGCGCGGCGACGGAAACGCTGCTGCCGGAGGTGCTGCGCGAAGCCATCGCCGCGATGCCGATTCCCAAGCCGATGCGCTGGGGCGCACACGAGTTCGCCTTCGCGCGCCCGGTGCACTGGCTGGTGCTGCTGCTGGGCGGGCGCGTGGTCGAGGCCGAACTGTTCGGCATCCGCGCCGGCGGGGAAAGCCGCGGGCACCGCTTCCACGCGCCGCAGGCGGTGGCCATTGCGCATCCGGACGAGTACGTGGCGGCGCTGGAAAAGGCCTTTGTCCTCGTCGATCCCGCCGCGCGGCGCGAGCGCATCCGCGCGCAGGTGTCCGAGGCCGCGCGCGCCGCGGGCGGCGTGGCGCGCATTTCCGAGGACAACCTCGAGCAGGTCGTGGCGCTGGTCGAATGGCCCGCGCCGATCACCTGCGGCTTCGAGCGCGACTTCCTCGCGGTGCCGCAGGAAGCCCTGATCGAAACCATGGAGATCAACCAGAAGTTCTTCCCGGTGTTGACCCAGGGCGGCGCGCTGACCGAGCACTTCATCGGCATCGCCAATATCGAATCCAGGGACGTGGCCCAGGTGCGCGCCGGCTACGAGCGCGTGATCCGCCCGCGCTTCGCCGACGCGCGTTTCTTCTTCGACGAAGACCTGAAGCAGGGGCTGGAGGCGATGGGCGCGGGGCTGGCCACCGTCACCTATCAGGCCAAGCTCGGCACGGTCGCCGACAAGGTGCAGCGCGTGGCCGCGCTGGCGGAAATCATCGCCGCGCAGGTCGGTGTCGATCCGACGCAGGCGCGGCGCGCGGCGGAGCTGGCCAAGAACGACCTGCAGTCGCGCATGGTCAACGAGTTCCCCGAATTGCAGGGCATCGCCGGGCGCCACTACGCCGCCGCGGCCGGTGAATCGGAGGCCGTGGCGCTGGCGATCGACGAAGCCTACCGCCCGCGCTTTTCCGCCGACGACATCGCCGCCTCGTCCCTGGGCCGCGTGCTGGCCATCGCCGAGCGCCTGGACACCCTGGCCGGCGGCTTTGCCGCGGGCCTGAAGCCGACCGGCAACAAGGACCCGTTCGCGCTGCGGCGCAATGCGCTGGGATTGGCGCGGACGATTGTGGAATCGGGGTTCGAGCTGGATCTGATTCGCCTGCTTGATGATGCGATGGATGCCGCATACGAAGACATGGGCAGGTTGGGCACCGTGGTCGAACAAGGTGCCGCGCCAGAAAGCGCCTTCAAGTGGGCAGTCAGCCAAGACCTCTACGCCTTCATCCTCGACCGCCTGCGCGGCTACTACGCCGACAAGGGCGTGCCCGCCACGCACTTCAACGCGGTCGCCGCGCTGGAACCGGCCTCGCTGTACGACTTCGACCGCCGCCTCGACGCCATCGGCCAGTTCGCCGCGCTGCCCGAGGCCGATGCGCTGGCGGCGGCGAACAAGCGCATCGGCAACATCCTGCGCAAGGTCGAAGGCGACGTGTCCGATGCCATCGACCCGGCCGCCCTGGTCGAGCCGGCCGAGGAGCGCCTGGCCGAGGCGCTGCTGGGTGTCGAAACGGCCGCCAATGCCGAATTGGCGCAGCGCAACTACGTCACCGCGCTCAAGCACCTGGCGCAGCTGCGCGAGCCCATCGACGTCTTCTTCGAGGGCGTGATGGTGATGGCCGAGGACGCGCGCGTGCGCGCCAACCGCCTCGCCCTGCTCAAGCGCATCGACGACCGTTTCCGCAGCGTCGCGGACATCTCGCTCCTGGCCGGCGGCTGAGGAATTTCTCCCGGCGCAGCCGCGAGCGCCTGCACGGCAACGGCCTGCAGTTGTCCGACCATCGCGATTATGGCAAGATGCACGGCTCGCTTCCTCCGGCTTCGTGCCGGTGCCGTGCCGGCAGCGCGATTTCCGGCCGCAAGCGACTGATCCCGCATCGCGCGCCGCCCAAGGCGGCGGGGCCGCCGTTCCCCTGGCCAAGGGGGGCATCACAGAACCTTCGAGGTGCGTCATGGCACGCGTGTGTCAAGTGAGCAAGAAGGGTGTGCAGACCGGCAACAACGTCTCGCACGCCAACAACAAAACCCGCCGTCGCTGGCTCCCCAACCTGCACGAGCGCCGCTTCTGGGTGGCGAGCGAGAACCGTTGGGTGAAGCTGCGTGTTTCCAACCATGCCCTGCGCACCATCGACAAGAACGGCATCGACGCCGTCCTGGCCGAACTGCGCAAGCAGGGCGAGAAGGTCTAAGGAGCTGCGACCATGGCATCCAAGCGCGACAAGATCCGCCTGACCTCCTCGGCCGGCACCGGACACTTCTACACCACCGACAAGAACAAGAAGAACACCCCGACCAAGATCGAGATCAAGAAGTACGATCCGGTGGTGCGCAAGCACGTGATCTACAAGGAAGGCAAGATCAAGTGACCTGAGCGGCCGCTGCGGCGGGCGCATGTCGGAATCAGAAAAGCCCGCCGTCCGGCGGGCTTTTCTTTTGCCGCGCGTGGCCTGCCCATCCGCGCCATGCCGGCATGCGGAAGCGGTCGGCATGCGGGTGCTGCGCGGCCTGCCAGCCGACGACCGGCAGTGCGCGAAAATGCTGCGGTGCGGTACGATTCCGGGTCGCCCGAAAGAAGCTGACGACCGGATTCCCGGTCCGGATGCGTTCCGCGCAGGCCGTTCCGGCGACCAACGCCGCGCCGGGTCCGGGCACGCCGGATCCGCGCAGGCTCCCGCCCATCCATGCCACGGAGTGCCCATGTCGTACGAACAGGTCGAAAAGCTCATCAAGGATCACGCGGTCGAGTTCGTCGACCTGCGCTTCGTCGACATGAGCGGCCGCCAGCACCACATCACCTATCCGATCCGGGCCGCAGGCCCCGCCCTGTTCGAGGACGGGCGCATGTTCGACGGATCTTCGCTGGCCGGATGGAAGGGCATCAACGAGTCGGACATGGTGCTGCTGCCCGATGCCGCCAGCGCCTACCTCGATCCGTTCACCGCCGATCCCACCCTGGTGCTGGTCTGCGACGTGCTGGAACCGGCCACGATGCAGGCCTATTCGCGCTGCCCGCGCTCGGTCGCGCATCGCGCCGAGGCGTTCCTCAAGGCCAGCGGCATCGCCGATACCGCCTACTTCGGTCCGGAGCCGGAGTTCTTCGTGTTCGATTCGGTGCGCTGGGGCAACGAGATGGGGCACGCCTTTTTCGAGATCGATTCGGAAGAGGCCGCATGGTCCGCCGCGCGCGAGTACCCGCACGGCAACAGCGGTCACCGCCCCGGCGTGAAGGGCGGCTACCTGCCGCTCCCTCCGAGCGACACCCTGCACGACCTGCGCGGCGAGATGGTGAAGGTGCTGGAGTCGCTCGGCATCGAAACCGAAGTGCATCACCACGAGGTGGCCACGGCCGGGCAGTGCGAAATCGGCGTGAAGTTCGACTCGCTCCTGACCATGGCCGATCGCCTGCTTACGCACAAGCACGTGGTGAGGAACGTCGCCCACCGCGCCGGCAAGACGGCCACGTTCATGCCCAAGCCGCTGGTGGGCGACAATGGCTCGGGCATGCATGTGCACCAGTCGCTGTTCAAGGACGGGAAGAATCTTTTTGCCGGCGAGGGCTATGGCGGGTTGTCGCAAATGGCGCTGTGGTACATCGGCGGCATCTTCCGGCACGCCCGCGCCATCAATGCCTTCAGCAACTCCACCACCAACAGCTACAAGCGCCTGGTGCCGGGTTTCGAGGCTCCGATCCTCCTGGCCTATTCGGCGCGCAACCGCTCGGCCTCGTGTCGCATCCCGTGGGTTTCGAGCCCGAAGGCGCGCCGCATCGAGATCCGCTTCCCGGATCCGGTGCAGAGCGGCTACCTGGTCTTCTCGGCGCTGCTGATGGCCGGCCTCGACGGCATCCGCAACAAGATCGATCCGGGTGCGCCGAGCGACAAGGATCTCTACGACCTGCCGCCGGAGGAGGAAAAGAACATCCCCACCGTCTGCCACTCGCTCGACCAGGCCCTGGAGTCACTCTATGCGGACCGTGACTTCCTCAAGGCCGGCGGGGTGTTCAGCGACGACTTCATCGACGGCTACATCGCGATGAAGATGCGCGAGGTCACCCGATTCCGCGCCGCCACCCACCCGCTGGAATACGCGCTCTACTACGGGCTGTGAGCGGATGCTTCAGGGCCGGCGGATTCAGCCGCCGGCCATCGCCAGATAGGTGTCCTTGAGCCGGACGTAGTGCGCCGCGCTGTAGCGCAGCGACTCCAGCTCGCGCTCGCTGAGCCGGCGCACGCAGCGCGCCGGGTTGCCCAGCCACAGCTCGCCCGAGCCCACGGTCTTGCCCGAAGGCACCAGTGCGCCGGCACCGACGAAGCCGAAGTCCTCGACCGTGGCGCCGTCCAGCACCGTCGCGCGCATGCCGATCAGGCAGAAGCTGCCGATGCTGCAGCCGTGCAGGATCACGCCGTGGCCCACCGTGGTGTCCGGACCGATGACCGTGGGGAATCCGCCTGGCCGGGTGTAGGGGCCATCGTGGCTGACGTGCACGATGCTGCCGTCCTGGATGCTGGTGCGCGCGCCGATCCGGATGAAGTTGACGTCGCCGCGCAGCACCGCGCCGGGCCAGATCGAGGCGTCGTCGTCCAGTGTGACCTGGCCGATCACGGTGGCGGCCGGATCGACGTAGACGCGCGCACCGAGCGCGGGCGTGGCGTGCAGGAAGGGGCGAACGGGCGTCATCGGATCGTGGGGCGGATGGACCAGGCGGTGCAGTTTAGCCGCGCGCGGCCGCGTCACCATCACCCGCCGGTCGCCGAGCCGGATCGTGGCCGGCGCGTTCACAGCCAGCCCCGTTCGGCGAAGCTCGTCACCTCGTCGCCGATGACGAAATGATCGAGCACGCGCACCCCCACCAACTTGAGTGCCTCGCGCAGGGTCAAGGTGAGCGCGCGGTCCGAGGCGCTGGGTTCGGCGATGCCGCTGGGATGATTGTGTGCGAACACCACCGCGGCGGCGTTGTGCTCCATCGCGCGCCGCACCACCTCGCGCGGATGGACCTCGCTGCTGTCGAGCGTGCCCATGAACAGCTCCTCCATCGCGATCGGGCGGTGCCGGGTGTCGACGAACAGGCAGGCGAAGACCTCGCGCGTGCGATCCCGCAGGCGGGCGCGGAAGTACTCGCCTGCGTGGCGCGGATGGGTGATGGCACCGGGGCGATCGAGCCCCGTCGCCAGGTGGCGTGTGGCCAGTTCCAGCGCCGCCACCAGGCGCGCGGCGCGCGCCGGCCCGAGCCCGGACTCACGCACCAGCTCCCTGCCCGGGAGCGCGAGCAGGCCGCGCAGGCCGCCGCGGCGCGCCAGCAGCTCGCGCCCCAGATCGATGGCGTTGCGCCCCGGCAGCCCGGTGCCGAAGAACACCGCCAGCAGCTCGGCGTCGGACAGCGCCTCCGGCCCGCGGGCCAGCAGTTTTTCCCGCGGCCTTTCTTCGGCCGGCCAATCGCGCAGGTTCATGTCGTCCTCCCATCAATTCAGGACCATCCTTCATGATCCGGTGCGCCGCCGGCATCGGTCCGGAGCGGGTTTGAAGTAAGCTGATCGCCCCGTTCTGGCATAGGACTTCTCCGATGCGGCCACGCCTTCGTCGCCCCCTCGCGCTCGTTCGCGGGCATCGGGCATGAGCACGACGCCGCAGCGCATCCTGCTCGGCGTGAGCGGCGGAATCGCGGCTTACAAGGCGGCCGATCTGGTGCGTCGCCTGCGCGAGCGCGGCGCGCAGGTGCGCGTGGTGCTGACGGAAAACGCCGAGCGCTTCGTCACCGCGCTGACCTTCCAGGCCTTGTCCGGCGAGCCGGTGCGCACCTCGCTGTGGGACAGCGCCGCGGAAGCCTCGATGGGCCACATCGAGCTGGCGCGCTGGGCGCAGCGCGTGCTGATCGCGCCGGCTTCGGCCGATCTGATCGCGCGCCTCGCCCAGGGCCAGGCCGATGACCTGCTGACCACGCTGTGCCTGGCGACCCAGGCACCGCTGTTCCTCGCACCCGCGATGAACCGGGTGATGTGGGAGCACCCGGCGGTCCAGGCCAACCTCGCCATCCTGGTCGAGCGCGGCGCGGTGCTGCTCGGCCCTGATGCCGGCGGCCAGGCCTGCGGCGAAACCGGCGCGGGGCGAATGTGGGAACCGGCCGCGATCGCCGATGCGGTCGTGACGCCCGATCCCGATCCCGAGGCCGCCGCTGTCCTCGCCGGACGCCGCCTGCTGCTGACCGCCGGGCCCACGGTGGAGGATCTCGATCCGGTGCGCTACCTCGGCAACCGCAGCTCCGGCCGCATGGGCTACGCCGTGGCCGCGGAAGCGCAGCGGCTGGGCATGCGCGTCACCCTGGTGTCCGGCCCGGTGAATCTTCCCGTGCCGGCCGGGGTCGAGCGCATCGCGGTGCGCAGTGCCGAACAGATGCTGGCGGCGGTGACGGATCGCGTCGCGCAGTCCGACCTTTTCATCGCCACCGCGGCGGTCGCCGACTTCCGGCCGCGCGAGGCGAGCCTGGAGAAGATCAAGAAGCGCGGCGACGGCGGCCTGACCCTGGAGCTGGTACAGAATCCCGACATCCTTGCGGAAGTCGCGGCGCGGCAGGATCGGCCCTTCGTGGTCGGCTTTGCCGCGGAAACCCACGACGTCGAGCGCTACGCGCGCGACAAGCTGGAGCGCAAGCGTCTGGACATGATCGCCGCCAACCGCGTGGGCGAGGAGGGCTCGGGCTTCGACGCCGACTGCAATGCCCTGACCGTGCTGTGGCCCGAGGGCCGGCACGAGATCGCGCGCGCCGACAAGGCGCAGGTGGCACGGGAGTTGCTGGCGGTCATCGCCCAGTGCTTACGGAATCGCCCATGACCCTGCCCGCCGCCCCACGGTCGCCGGAGCGAACCGGCTTTCCCGACGTGGCCGTGCGGCTGCTCGATCCACGCCTGGGCGTGGAGTTTCCGCTGCCCGGATACGCCACCCCCGGTGCCGCCGGGCTCGATCTTCGCGCCATGGTCGAGGCACCGCTCACCCTGATTCCCGGCCGGAGCGAACTGGTGCCCTCCGGCCTTGCAATCCACATCGCCGACCCGGGCTGGTGCGCGGTGGTGCTGCCGCGCTCGGGCCTGGGGCATCGCCACGGGCTGGTGCTGGGCAACCTCACCGGGCTGATCGACGCCGACTATCAGGGTCCGCTCCTGCTCAGTCTGTGGAACCGCAGCGACAGGCCATTTACCATCAGCCCCGGCGATCGCGTCGCGCAGCTGGTGTTCATCCCGGTCGGCCGGGCCCGTCTGGTGCCTGTCGATGCCTTCGCGCCCAGCGCGCGCGGCGAGGGCGGGTTCGGGCATACCGGCACGGATTGAGCGCGCGATCGGGCACCCAGGGGGAATCAATGGCAAAGCGCAACAAGAACGAGCCACGCGAGGGCCTGCCGCTGCCGCCGCAGGTCAGCATCGGCATCCTGGGCGTTTTCGCGCTGCTCGCGCTGCTGGGCGGCGCGGGCATCCTGTGGCAAACCTGGCGCGCCTCCAGCACCGAATCGATGGGCCCGCGCCTGGAGCAGTTGCGCACCAGCACCGCCGCCGCGATCACCCGGGACGTCCTCCAGATGCAGGAGCGTCTGGATGTCGCGATCCAGGAACCGCGCCTGCGCGCCGACGTGGCTGCCGGCGAGTTCGAGGATGCCGTCGCGCGCCTGCGCACCGACTGGCCCGACGTCGGTGACGTTGCCCTCTACGCCTCTTCGCTCGACGGCCCGTTCTCCGAAGAGTTGGCCGCGGTAGGTTTCGGCAAGCTCGCGCTGCTGACAGCGGCGGTGAACGAGCGCGCCAGCCGGGTTGGCGTCGTGGGCAAGGATGCCGCGCTCTTGCTCGGGCTTGCTGCCCCAATCCCGGGCGATGACGGCGTGCCGCTGGCGGTGGCCTATGGCACCGTGCCGCTGGACACCATCACCGGTTCGGTCAGGGCGGTCAGCCTTCCGGGCGGCTACCTGGAGTTGCGCAGCGGGCAGCGGGTGCTGGTGCAGATGGGCGATTCGAACCTTCGTTTCGCCACCCAGTCCACCGCGATCGAAGGCATCGCGCTGCAGATCGCCACCGCCGCCCCCGAATTCGCGTCCACCCTGCCTTATTCGAAGACCACCCAGCTGGGTCTTGGCATCGGTGCGCTGCTGATGGGCGCGCTGCTGGTGTGGAAGCTGCGCACGACCCTGCAGCTCGCCTCCAGCCGTGGGCGGGAGGTGGAACCGACGTTTGCCGAAACCCTGCGCCAATCGGACCTGGAGGCAGAGCGCGCACCGGCCGCCGCCGTGCGCCGCGCGCCGCCCGGGCCCGCCCCGGAACCGGCCGCGAAGAAGCCCGCGCTGGCGCTGGATCGCAGCATCTTCCGCGCCTATGACATCCGCGGCGTGCTGGGCAAGACCCTGAATGACGACATCGCGCGCCTGCTGGGCCAGGCGATCGGTACCGTGATGGCCGAGCGCGACCTGCACGAGGTCGTGGTCGGACGCGACGGACGCCTCTCCGGTCCCGAGCTGTCCGACGCGCTGATCGAGGGCCTGCGCCTGGCCGGACGCGATGTCATCGACATCGGCATGGCACCCACGCCGGTGGTGTATTTCGCCAGCTACCAGCTCCACACCGGCTCCTGCGTGGCGGTGACCGGCAGCCACAACCCGCCCGACTACAACGGCTTCAAGATCGTGCTGGGCGGTGAAACCCTCGCGGGAGAAGCGATCGAAGACCTCTACTTCCGCATTGTCGACGGCCTGCTGGATCGCGACGGCGGCGGCGGCCTGCAGAGCCTGGACGTATCGTCCGAGTACATCTCGCGCATCGCCTCGGACGTGCAGCTCGAGCGACCGCTCAAGGTGGTCGTGGATGCCGGCAACGGCGTGGCGGGTGTCATCGGCCCGCAGGTGCTGGGGGCGATCGGGGCCGAGGTGATGCCGCTCTACTGCGACATCGACGGTGAATTCCCCAACCACCATCCGGACCCGAGCGACCCGGAAAACCTGCGCGACCTGATCCACTTCGTGCAGAAATTCGAGGCCGACCTGGGCCTGGCCTTCGACGGCGACGGCGACCGCCTCGGCGTGGTGACGCGGGAAGGCGAGGTGATCTACCCCGACCGCCTGCTGATGCTGTTCGCCCGCGACGTGCTCATGCGCAACCCGGGTGCCACGATCATCTACGACGTCAAGTGCACCGGGCACCTGGCCGGACAGATCCTGCGCAACGGCGGCAGCCCGATCATGTGGAAGACGGGGCACTCGCTGATCAAGGCCAAGATGCGCGAAACCGATGCCGAGCTGGCCGGCGAGATGAGCGGGCACTTCTTCTTCCGCGAGCGCTGGTTCGGCTTCGACGACGGCATTTATTCCGCCGCACGCCTGCTGGAAATCCTCGCCGCCGACGACCGCAGTCCGGAAGAGATTTTTGCCGAGCTGCCCAAGGGGGCCAGCACGCCCGAGCTCAAGGTGCCCATGGAAGAGGGCGCGCATTACGCCTACGTCCGGGAGTTCGTCGAGAAGGCCCGCTTCGAGGGTGCCAAGATCGCCACCATCGACGGGCTGCGCGCCGACTGGCCCGACGGCTGGGGCCTGGTGCGCTGCTCCAACACCACGCCCAGCCTGGTGCTGCGCTTCGATGCCGACGACGAGGCCGCGCTGGCCCGCATCCAGCAGGTCTTCCGCGAGCAGTTGCTGGCGGTCGATCCGGACCTTGCCCTGCCGTTCTAGCGCGCTGTCCCGCAGGTTTCCAGCCGCGTCACGCCCGCGCAGGCGGGCGTCCATCGCCTTGAAATAAAAAGAAAATCCGCCGGTCCCCCGCCTCCGCGGGGGCGGCAGTCCACGCACGTTCCCGGCACCGCGGCACGCCGGAGCCTGTCGTCCATTTCCACGCGGAACCGCAGCGCCGGCCCGCCGCTCGGCCCGCCATCACTTCAGCGTCACGCGCCGGCGATTGTCGTCCGAAACCCGATCGATCAGCGTGTTGTAGGGATCGATGCCGGCATCGTAGGGTTCCGCGTCCACCACCAGCTCCAGCGTGGTTTCGGTCTGGTCGAAACGGTGGCGGGCGAGGTAGAGCACGGTCTCGTCGTCTTCCTTGCCGCCCTTGGGGCGCGCGAAAATGCCGACCTCGATCTCGTTGGTGACCGGCACCTCGGTTTCCTTGCCCTGCCCGTCGGCCTCGAACTTGGCTGCGTGCAGCTTCAGCGTGACCGCGTACCTGCCGTCGTCGCGCTTCACCGCGGTGGCTTCCAGCGCGCGGTTGTCGAAGAACACAATCTTCTCGAACAGGTCCTCGATCAGCGGGTGGAACGCCGGGTCGGTGCCCTCGCGCAGGTACGCCAGCAGCTCGCGCGAGGTGGTGTAGGGCGGCTCCTGGTAGCCCTTGTCTTCCAGGAAGCGCTTGAGGATCGCGTTCAGCGCGTCCTCGCCGATCGCGTCGCGCAGCGCGTAGAACACCAGCGAGCCCTTCTGGTAGTGGATGTACTGCTGGTTTTCCACCAGCGCCAGCGGCAGCTCCTCGCGTTTTTCCATGGCGCGTGACATGAGGTACCGGTCCAGCTCGTACTTGAGGAACTTGCGCATCCGCGCGCGGCCGTACTCCTTCTCCATCACCATCAGCGCCGAATACTGCGCCAGCGACTCGGACAGCATCGTGGAGCCCTGCACGTTGGCGCCGATCACCTGGTGCGCCCACCACTGGTGCGCGACCTCGTGCGCGGTGACGTAGAACACGTAGTCGATCTTCTCCGCGTCGCGCAGGTCGGTGACGAAGCCGATGGCTTCCGAATAGGGCACGGTATTGGCGAAGGCCTGGGCAAAACCGGCGTAGCCGGGGAACTCCAGGATGCGCAGCTGGCGGTGCTGGTAGGGCGTGAAGTGGGTGCTGAAGTAGTCCAGCGACTTCTGCGCGGCCTCGATCATGCGTTCGACGTTCCAGGCATGCTTGGGGTCGTGATAGACCTCGATCGGCAATCCGTTCCACTCGCCGCGCGCCACCTCCCAGCGGGCCGACAGCCAGGCCGCGAAGTTGAGCATCGGCACGTCCATGGTGTAGTGGAAGTGGCGGCGGCCGTTCTCGATCCACTCGCGCTGCAGATAGCCCGGTGCCAGCGCGATCTGGTCGGGCGTCGTCGAGATCGTGGTCTCGAACCGCAGCCAGTCGGCATCGGCGGCAATATAGGTGTTGGCGCGTGCCGCCTCGTCGTCGATCGAGGCCATGCGAGGCACCTCGCCCAGGTCGCGCTTGCGCCGCTCGTTGCGGTCCTCGATCTGGAACGACTCGATGTAGCCGAACTGCGGGAATACGAAGCTGTTGAAGAAGCTGCCGTTGTCCACGATGGCGGTCTGGGCGCGGCCGTTGGGAAAGCCCGCCTGTCCCAGCGTCAGGCGGAAGTCGAAGTCCATTTCCGCGCCCGGCGCGAGCGGCTGGTCGAGCCGGTAGATCGCGTAGTCGAGCACCTCGTCCTGCAGCACGACTTCGTGCGGGGCGAATTCCAGCACCAGCCGGCTGTCGCGGAATCCCGCCGGCACCACGACGTGCAGCTCGTTGATGGCTTGGGCGTGGCGGTTCTTCAGCCGATAGTGCCCGCGCACGTTCGCGGTGCGCGTCTCCGGATGCAGGTCCACGTCCACCCGCATTTCGGTGATGCGCGGCTGGGCGATGCCCTTGTACTGGCGGTACTTCTTCTCGTAGTCGGCCTGCCGGTCCAGCGCCACGTCGCCCGGCACGTAGTCGTTGAGCCGGTGGGTGTTGTGGAAGATGAAAAGGCCGCTGCCGGCGAAGACCGCCAGCGCCAGCGCCGCCGCGACCACCGGGCCGGGCGCGAGGCGGCGGCGCGCCTCGCGCAGGCGCTCGGGGAACGTGGCGCGGTTGCCGCGCACCCAGAACAGCAGGCCGGCCACGAACAGCAGCGCCGCGAACGCGCCCCAGTACAGCCGCAGCCAGGCCCAGCCGATGAGGAAGTGGCCGTAGCCGTTCATGTCCGAATAGGGCAGGGGCGGCGTGCCGAACGGACGATAGAGCAGGTCGTCGAAATCGAGGAAGCCCATCGTCGCGCGCAGCACCAGATACACCAGCATCAGCAGATAGCCGATGAACTTGTTGTTGCTGATGACCTGCAGGAACAGCGCCAGCGCGCCCATCAGCACGAAGCCGGAGCACTCGATCAGCATCCGCGACAGGTACAGCCCCGGCTCGATCGCCACCCCGCCGCGGATGAGCTGGTAGACGATCGTCACCGCGATGCCCGAGGCATAGAACAGCAGCACCACGCCGGTCAGCGCGACCAGCTTGGAGGCCAGCGCGATCCAGTCGGCGTTGGGATAGGCGTCGGTGACCTCGGCGATGCGCGCGCTGCGCTCGCGGAACACCAGCTCGCCGGCGTAGAACACCACGATGATCAGCAGGAACAGGGAGTAGGAGCCGGTGACCAGGCCGACCATCGTGGCCGTGGTCGGATAGCGCGGGGTGCCGAACATCTCCATGCCGAAACTGAGGTTGACGATCAGGATCATCAGCCCGAACAGTCCCATCACCAGCAGCGGCACGCCGCGCAGCACGCCCTTGAGGTCAAACCCGGCCAGGTGCAGGAACTGGCGCCACTGCGCCCCGAAGCCGGTGGCGAGGGTGACCGCGGGAAGCGTCAGCGCCGCGGTACGCGGGGCTGCGGGTGCCTCCGCGCTGGCGGTGGGCTTGCGCCGGCGCAGCGTCCAGCCTTCGCGGTCGGTGCGGAACAGCCGCCACGCCGCCCACAGCAGCAGCGTGCCCAGCGCCAGCCAGATCGCGCGGTTGACCAGCAGCAGCCCGGACAGCGGCGGGACCAGCGTGTTGCGTTCGCTGATCGACCAGTAGCGCGTCGCCTCCTCCACCGCCGCCATGCCGTAGGGGTCGAGCAGCGCGCCGATCCAGCGGGTGTCGAGATCGGCCGTGAGCGTGCCGGTGACGATGTTGAAGACCAGGAAGGCGATCACCCCGACGTAAGTCATCAGCATCGAGCGCGTCGCCACCGCCAGGCAGAACAGCAGTGCGCCCATGAAGAAGAGGTTGGGCAGGATCAGCACCGCCAGCGCCCACAGGTAGGGCGCGGCGGTCGTCGGCCCCAGCCGTTCGGCGTCGACCCAGGGCATGAAGGTACCGACGAAGATGCCGAGCGCCACGCCCAGCATGATCAGTCCTGCCATGCCGAGGCCGCCGGCGAAGCGACCGAGGAGGTAGTCGCGCTTCTTCACCGGCGTGGTGAAGAACAGCTCGGCGGTGCGGTTGTCGAAATCGCGCAGCGCCGCGCCGCCGATGAAGATCACCGCCAGCAGCATCGCCAGCGAAATGAAGGCACCCAGGAGGTAGACGATGACGTAGGGCGCATTGCGGTTGACGTTGCCGATGGCCCCGCCCACCTGCACCGCGTCGGAGCTGGCGGCACCGAAGGCGAGCAGGGCGAACACCGAGAACACCACCCAGAACACGGGGCTGGAGAACTGCTGGCGCAGCTCGAAGGCGAAAATGGTCCGGAACATGGGCGCGACCTCAGGCAGCGCTTGCCGCGGCCTGCGCGCGCAGCCGGCCGAAATAGACGTCTTCCAGATCCGGCGCGATGGCTTCGAAGCCCTCCTCCGGGCGCGCGTCGGCAAGCACGTGGATCACCGGCACGCCGGCCACCAGGCGCGTGGACAGCACCACCAGATCTTCCTGGTAGCGTGCCAGCGCGGCCTTGGGCACGGTCTTGCGCCACACCCGCCCTTGCAGCGAGGCCATGGCCTCGCGCGGCTCGCCGGTGAGCAGCACCTGGCCGCGCGAGATGATCGCCATGCGCGGACACAGGTCGGTCACGTCCTCGACGATGTGGGTGGAAAGGATCACCACGACGTGCTCGCCGATTTCCGACAGCAGGTTGAGGAAGCGGTTGCGCTCCTCCGGATCGAGCCCTGCGGTCGGCTCGTCCACGATGATCAGCCGCGGATCGCCGAGCAGCGCCTGTGCGATCCCGAAGCGCTGGCGCATGCCGCCGGAAAAGCCGCCCAGCTTCTGCCCGCGCACGTCCCACAGGTTCACCTGCCTGAGCAGCGCTTCCACCACCTCGCGGCGCTCTTTCGCATTGACGATGCCCTTCAGCCGGGCGAAGTGGTCGAGCATGGTGATCGCCGGCTCCTTCGGATAGACCCCGAATTCCTGCGGCAGGTAGCCCAGCCGGCGGCGCGCCTCGGCTTTGTTCGCCAGCAGGTCGAGATCGCCGAGGTGGATGGTGCCCGAGTCCGGATCCTGCAGCGTGGCGATGGTGCGCATCAGGGTGGATTTGCCCGCGCCGTTCGGCCCCAGCAATCCAAACATGCCGGTCGGAATATCAAGCGAGACGCCGGTGAGCGCCGCGACGCCGTTGGCGTAGGTCTTGGAGAGGTTCTTGATCGACAGCATGGGGTCGGGTTCCGGTAAAAGAATCGGGTGTGGCTTCAAGCCATCGCGCGCCGGCACGAGGGACGGTGCGGGGCGATGGATACGCGGGAAGACTACTTGGCCGGCCGCGGTGTGACTTGTGCCAAAGGTCGTGATGAAGGTCACGGAATCCCGGCGCAGCGTACGCGGCGCGCGCACCGGCACCGTGCTGCCATAATTGCCCGGATACCCGGTGGCCACTACGCCATGACGCAGCGACGCAACGCCCTGCTCCTCACTCTCTTTCTTGTTCCGGCGTCACAGTGCGCCGGCCTCGAGCTGGGTACGTTCGCCGGTTCCACGGTGGAGTGGGAAGGGCTGCTGCAGGCCGATCGCTACGGCTATCACGACGTGCGCCCCGACGCGGCGCGCCGCGCCGACACCGGCATGCGGCGCGCGGAGCAGAACCTCATCGGCACCGGTCCGGGCCGCGCGTTCTGGGAAATCGCCTACGACGTCCACCTCGAGCGCTGGTTGAACGTGCAGCTAGGTCTGGATCTGGGCAAGGGCCGCCGCCTGCGCGCGGGCCAGTTCAAGCAGCCGCTGGGCCTGGAAGAAGTGGCCTCGACGCGGCACGCCGATTTCATTGCCAAGGCGGCCGTCAGCAACGCCCTGGCTCCCGGTCGCCGGGCGGGGGTGAACTACACCCAAGCGGGCGAAGGCTGGAGCGTCAGCGTCAGCGCGATCGACCGCAGCATCAACGCCGGCGGGGCGCAGGGAACCGGCTATGCGGTGCGCGCCACCTGGGCACCTGTCCGCACGTCGGGCCGCACCCTGCACCTCGGCCTGGCCCAGGTCAGCCACACCGTCCCCGGCGGCGGGCAGCGCCTGGCCGCGCGCCCGCAGAGCGACCTGTCGAACGAACGGATCATCGACAGCGGCCGCTTCACCGACGCCCACCGCCTGGACACCAGCAGCGCGGAAGCGGTGTGGCTCGCCGGCCCGCTGAAGCTGCAGGCCGAATACCTGCAGGGCACCATCGAGCGCACCGCCGCCCCCGACTACACCGCGCGCGGCGGCTATCTGAGCGCGGTGTGGAACCTCGGCGGCGAGGCCTGGTCGTATCGCGACGGCCTGCCGCGCGCCGCATCACCGACGTCGGCGCACAGCCTCTGGCAGCTCGCCGCGCGCATCGAAACCCTGGATCTGGACGACGCCGGGATCGAGGGCGGACACATGGACACGATCACCCTCGGGGTGAACTGGTACTGCGGGGAACACCTGCGGCTGAGCCTCAATGGCTCGGGCGTCGACAGCCACCGGCGCGGCGCGCCCGCGGACAGGGAAGTCGTCGGGCTGCGCGCGCAGATGCACTGGTAGCCGGGTGCCGCCGGCGTTCAGCGCGCCTGCGGACCGTCCGCTCGCCGGGCTTCGCGCTCCAGCGCGTCGAGAATCCTCTTTCCCGCCCGCCCGTCGGCCGGCGTCATCCGGAGGCGCTCCTGCTCGGCGACGATGGCGCGGCGGGTGCGGGTGCCGATCATGCCGTCGGCCTCGCCGATATCGTGGCCGCGCGCGATGAGCAGACGCTGCAGTCGCTCGCGCTCGTCGCGGCCGAGGCCGGGGTCGTCGGTGGGCCAGGCCGCGACCTGCGGCGGGTCGCCGCGCAGGCGGTCGGAAAGCAGCGCGATGGCCAGCGCATAGCTTTCCGCCGCGTTGTAGGAATAGATCGCGCTGTAGTTGCGCAAGGCGAGCCACGCCGGACCGGCCTTGCCGGCGGGAAGCAGCAGCGCGGCGCGCGCTTCGCTCTGCGGCAGCGGTGAGCCGTCGATGCGGGTCACTCCGCGCGCGCGCCAGTCGGAGAGCGGGCGCGGGTTCCTGCGCCCGGCCAGCGAAGCCTCGAGCGCCGCCGGCACCCGCACCTCGAAGCCCCAGCGCTCGCCGCGCTTCCAGCCGGCGCGCTGGAGGTAGTTGGCCGTGGACGCCAGCGCATCGGGAACGCTTTTCACCAGATCGCGGCGGCCGTCGCCGTCGAAATCCACCGCGATGCGCGCATAGGTGCCGGGCATGAACTGGGTGTGGCCGAAGGCACCGGCCCAGGAGCCGGTAAGCCCGTCGGGGGAAAGATCCCCGGCGTGCAGCAGCTTCACCAGCGCCAGGAACTCGCCGCGAAAGAACGCCTGCCGGCGTCCGGCGCAGGACAGCGTGGCCAGAGAAACCAGCAGCGGACGGTTTCCGGAAACCTGCCCGTAGTCGCTTTCCACGCCCCACACCGCGACCACGGTGTGAGGGTCCACGCCAAAGGCCGCCTCCACCCGCGCCAGCACTGCGGCGTGGCGCGCCAGCATCTCGCGCCCCTGCGCGACGCGGCGCGCGTCCACCAGCGCCGCGAGGTAGTCCCAGATCGGCGTGGTGAATTCCGGCTGCGCGTCCAGCAGCGCCAGCACCGAGGCATCGGGCACCAAGCCCTTGGTGAATCGATCGAACGCCGCGCCGGGCACGCCTTCGGCGGCGGCCCGGCTGCGCAGCGCGGCAAGACAGCCGGCAAACGCGGAATCGGTCGCCGCCGCGTCGCGCACGGACCCGGACAGGAGCAGCAGAGCCAGCAGAAAAATACGCAAGACGTTCATCCGCGGATTGTGGCGCGCCGGCGGCCCGGACGCATCGGCCGGAGGCACCGGCGTGCGTCGCGCGGGGAAACAGCAAGGCGAGCGGGCCCCGCGGAATGCGCGCAAACAGCCCTGCGATCACCTTGACTGCAGCGCAAGGCGTGGCGAGCGGCACGGCTCGCCGCGCAGTGCCGCCGCTATAGTTTTCCATCCCATCCTTCCGGAGCACGAGCGGTGAACGAGGTGACGCACGATTCGGCCAGTCTGGAGCTGTCTCCCGACCGGATGCGGGCGATGGGGCAGGCGGTGGTGGAGCGCGCGGTGGCGCATCTGGCGGCGCTGGACCGCACACCGTCGAACGGCGACTTCAGCGGCATCGAGGCGCTGTGCCGCGCGCTGCGCGAGGACGCGCCCGAAGACGGCGCGCCGCTGGAATCGCTGCTCGATCCGCTGTTCGAGGAATGGATCCCGCGCTCTTTCGGCACCCCCGGCCGCGGCTACTTCGCCTACATCCCCGGCGGCGGGGTGTATCCGGCGGCGCTGGCCGACTTCATCGCCGACACCGCCAACCGCTACACCGGCATCTGGCAGGCCGCCCCCGCGCTGGTGCAGCTGGAGGCCAACACGCTCGACTGGCTGCGCGACTGGATGCAGTTTCCGGCCGCGGCGCGTGGGCTCTACACCCCGGGCGGCTCGATGGCGATGTTCAACGCCATCGCCGCGGCGCGCGAGGACCGCCTCGGCCACGACATCCGCGCCGGCACGCTGTACGTGTCCACGCAGTCGCACCACTGCATCACCAAGGCCGCGCGTCTGGCCGGCATCGCGCACGATCGCGTGCGCCAGGTCGCGGTGGACGGAAACTTCCGCATGCGGCCGGACGCGCTGGCAGCGGCCATCGCCGCCGACCGCGCCGCGGGGCTCACGCCCTTCATGGTGTTTTCCACCGCCGGCACCACCAATACCGGCGCGGTCGATCCGCTCGACGCCATCGCCGACCTGTGCGCGCGCGAAAACCTCTGGCACCACGTCGACGGAGCCTACGGTGCCTTCTTCCACATGGTGCCCGCGCTGCGCCCGCTGCTGGCCGGACTTTCGCGCGCCGACTCGCTCACGCTCGATCCGCACAAGGGCCTGTTCCTGCCCTACGGCACCGGCGCGCTGCTGGTGCGCGACGGCGAAAAGCTGCGCGCGCTGCACTCGTCCGAGGCCGGCTATCTGCCCGACAACCAGAGCGAGTTCTACGACCCGGCGCAGTACGGACCGGATCTTTCGCGCGGCTTCCCCGGCCTGCGCGTGTGGCTCACCCTCAAGCTCTTCGGCACCGCGCGCTACCGCGCCGCACTGGCGGAAAAGCGCGCGCTGGCGGTCTGGGCCGCCGATGAGGTCGCGAAGATTCCCGGCATCGTGATGGACGCCCTGCCGCAGCTCTCACTGTTCGCCTTCCACCTGGAAAGCCCGCGGCTCACTACGCTCGAAGCGCAGAACGCCGCCACCCGCGCCCTGATGGAACGCGTCACCGCGCGCGGCCGGGTAATGGTGACCGGCGCGCAGGTCGGCGAGCGCTACCTGGGCCGGGTTTGCGTGCTCAGCTTCCGCTCGCGCCGCGCCCAGGTGGAAGCCTGCGTCGAGGACATCGCCGCTGAAGCCGCCGCGCTGGCGTGACGGCGGGCGGAAGCGACAACGTCCCGTCGGGGACGTAGCTCCGACCTGCGCAGCTTGCGAATTGAGTCCATGCGTGCCGCTGTGACAATAATGCGCTTGCCGACGGCAGCAAACAGGTAGTCGAAAGTGAGCGTATCAAGTGACAGATGACGGGTCGCTGGCTAAGGAAAGCGCATCGCCAGCTGTGCTCGAAATGCATGTGATACATGCAGTGCACGGCCATCAGAGCGTCGAATTCAAGATTAAGGTCTCGATATGAGTACATTTATCCGTTTTTTTAATTGTTTTGTCATTGGTGTTGTTTGATTTTCTTCCCGCCGCACAGGCATCTCCGTACGAAAGTTGCCAGTCTGGCCGAGATGATGTTCCCATGCAATATGGCGGGGGGTATTTCAATTGGCGTATTTGCTGTTCGGGTGAAAATTGTCGTTTGGATTCATGTGATGACTTTCCAGTGCTTGGTGAGCCCGCGTGTCCAGAACCTCAATCAGACTATTTTCCTCCCCCGTGGGGCGGTGGCGGCGGTGGTGCAGGTAGATTGTCCGTTATTGGTGGAGTATTTGGCGCACTGATAGGAACGGTTGAAACCGGCGGCCCAACTCCTGTGGATGACGAGCCATAGGGGTCTGACCAGGCTCGATTTCAAAGTGCCGCCTGATTTATTCGTCCCCGTAGAAATGTGCGATTTCCAGAAATGACCGGCAATCTACCTCGGCGGCTTGTTGTCTTGTTCATCACGATTCTGATGGGCGCGCTTTTTTGCTTCTACTTGTGGTCGGGCCACTCCACGAATCTCGAGGCGGCATCGACAGGCTCACAGGCGGCGGAGTCCACGGAAAAAGACCTGAGCGGCCGGGCAATAGCGGCGCGTGAGGCAGCGCCTCTTTCAGCCTCCGATTCCTCGACCACCGTCGATCTTGCGCGCGTACCGGATCTGCCTCCCGGTGACATTCCGCTCCGGGATCAGATCCCTGCCCTTCTGGCCCGAGCCGAGGCTCGCGACCCGGTTGCGGTTTGCCGACTCGTGCTCGACTTGAACCGCTGCACGGAAGAGCGGCGAAAAATAGAGTTCAACGCGCGGATGATCCGCAGCCTGGAGGCGGGAGAGAGTCCGCATGACGAGATGATGATTGCAACCGTGGCGCGCACCCAGGAGCGTCTGACGGCGGCGGGTACCTATTGTGAGGGGGTTGATACCTCGTCCCTGCCTGCGCCCGCTTCCTTTCTTGAACAGGGCGTCATGCTGTCTCCGCACCAGAAGGCGATCCTTGCACTGATGCGGCCGGATGGACGAATCCAGCGTTTGCGCGGGGAGGCCTCTTACTCCGAGTCCGCATTGTATGTATATCCACAGTTTCTGGCCGACAACGCCTACCGCTTCTTGCAGGATGGATTCCAGTCCGCGGAACCATTGGCGTTGGAAGGCCTGATTCTGGTGCACTCACCAAGCGGTGCGGTGTCGCAGAAAGGCGTGGCCTTGTCACTGCCCGACCCGCGTCGCTTCGTCACCTACCTGGAACTGCTGCGACGGCTTCAGGGGGATGCGGTACTGGAAGGCAATGTCGGTCTGGCATTCACCGAAACACGCGCATCCCTCACGCCTGCGCAATGGGAAGCCGTCGAGCGCGAGGTGGAACGTGAATTCCGGCGCTGGAACGCAATCGCAGTCGCACGCGGCAGGCCCTCGACGGACGTGTCTGAGCGTGCGCAGAAAACGGCCGTCGATTGCAATCGATAAGCCCCACGCTGTGATGGAGAACGTTTCCATACACCGCAACGCGGGTGTGACGGTGTACGGAACGTCTTGCCGCAGATCGCCCTTCGTGGCCGACGTGGGTGTATCGGGCGCGGAAACGCGCGAGACCACGGAGCGCGGGATCGTCCCGTCGGGGGCGTAGCCCCGACCTACGCGGTTGACGTTGCCGTCTCGAATTCGCGCGCCAGTGCCGCGACCGGCACCAGCCGCAGCTGCCGGCACAGCTCGCGCACCAGCACCGGGGCCACGATGGCGGGGTGGGTGGCGGCACCGAGATCGGTCATCTGGGTGACGGCCAGGCCGCGGTAGCCGCAGGGGTTGATGCGCGAGAAGGGCGACAGGTCCATGGCGATGTTGAAGGCCAGGCCGTGGAAGCTGCAGCCGCGCCGCACCCGCAGGCCGAGCGCGGCGATTTTCGCCTCGCCCACGTACACGCCCGGCGCGCCTTCGCGCCGCGCCGCGGCGATGTTCCATGCTTCCAGCGTGTCGATGATGGCCTGTTCGATGCGGCACACCAGTTGGCGCACGCCGATGCCCAGGCGGCGCAGGTCGATCATCGGATAGGCCACGATCTGGCCCGGGCCGTGGTAGGTGACCTGGCCGCCGCGGTCCACCGCCACCACCGGGATGTCGCCCGGTGCCAGCAGGTGCTCGGCCTTGCCGGCCTGGCCCTGGGTGAAGACCGGGTCGTGCTCGACCAGCCACAGTTCGTCCTCGGTATCGGCGTCGCGCGCGTCGGTGAAGGCCTGCATCGCGTGCCACACCGGCTCGTAGGCGCGGCGGCCCAGATCGCGTACCAGCACCGACCGCAGCGGGGCCGGATCGGGCGATGGCTCGATCAAACCGTCCACTTCACTTCCGGATGGCCGCGCAGCGCGGTGTGCGCGGCGTCGTACTGGGCGCGGTCGATGGCTTCGAAGACGATCCGCACGGAGACGTAGCGCCCGCCGCTGGAGCCGCGCACGGTCACCTCCTCGTGTCGGACCGCCACGCCAAGCGCTTCCAGCAGCGCCGGCAGCTCGCGCTCGAGCGCGGCCGTGGCCGCGCCCATCGCCGAAAGTTCGAAGACGCCGGGGAACTGGAAGCCGTGGTCGGGGTTGTCGCTCTGGAGGATGCAGGTATTCATCGCCCCATTATCGGGGCGATGACTGCGATTCCCAAGCGTCGGGCGGAGCGGCTACCGTTCCAGGATCGCCGTCACGCCCATGCCGCCGGCGGTGCAGATCGAGATCAGCCCGCGGCCCTTGCCCCTTTCCTTGAGCAACCGCGCGAGGGTGGCGACGATGCGCCCGCCGGTGGCGGCGAAGGGATGGCCGAAGGCGAGCGAGGAGCCGACGACGTTGAACTTCGCCGGATCGATGCGGCCGAGCGCGCCGTCCAGACCGAGGCGCTCGCGGCAGAAGGTTTCCGATTCCCACGCCCGCAGGGTGCACAGCACCTGCGCCGCGAAGGCTTCGTGGATTTCGTAGAAATCGAAGTCCTGCAGCGTCAGCCCGTGGCGCGCCAGCATCTGCGGCACCGCCCAGGCCGGTGCCAACAGCAAGCCTTCGCCGTGCACGAAGTCGACGGCGGCCACCTGCGCATCGACGATCCATGCCTCGACCTCCAAGCCGTGCGCCTTGGCCCAGTCCTCGGTGCCCAGCAGCACCGCCGAGGCACCGTCGCTGAGCGGGGTGGAGTTGCCGGCGGTCAGCGTGCCCTTGCCCGAGCTCTTGTCGAACGCGGGCTTCAGGGTGGCGAGTTTTTCGACCGAGGTGTCCGGGCGCAGGATGTTGTCGCGGGTGACGCCGCGGAAGGGCACCACGAGATCCTCGAAGAAGCCGCGCTCGTAGGCGGCAGCGGCCTTGCGGTGCGAGTCGTAGGCGAGCTGGTCCTGGTCGGCGCGCGCGATGTTCCATTCCTTGGCCATCAGCTCGCAGTGGTCGCCCATGCTCATGCCGGTGCGCGGCTCGGCCACGCCGGGGAATTCGGGCTTGAGCTCGCGGAAGGAAAAACCCTTGAAGGCGCGCAGCCGCTCGCCGACGCTGCGCGCGCGGTTGAGGTCCAGAAGGCGACGTCGCAGCGCCTTGTTCACCGAGATCGGCACGTCCGAGGTGGTGTCGGATCCGCCGCCGATGCCCGAATCGATCTGGCCCAGCGCGATCTTGTTGGCCACGGTGATGATGCTGTCCAGGCTGGTGCCGCAGGCGCGCTGCAGGGTCAGGCCGGGCGTGGTGGGAGCCAGCCCCGAGGACAGCGTCGCCTCGCGCGCGAGGTTCCAGTCGGAGGAATGCTTGAGTACCGCGCCCATCGCCACTTCGCCCAGGCGCTCGCCGTGCAGGCCGAAGCGTTCGACCAGCGCACCCAGGGTGCGGATCGACATGCCGAGGTTGCCGACGTCGTAATAGGCGGTGTTGTTGCGGCAGAACGGGATGCGCACGCCGCCGATCACGCCGGCGCGTCGGGGGGATTGGGTCTTGGCCATCGCGGGGCTCACGGCGGTGGGAACGGGGATGCCGCGATGATAGCGCAGTGCCCATACGGCGGCGAACGGAAAACCGCGCGGTCGCGACGCCTGCTCATGCGGCGGCGTCCTTCGGCGGCGGCAGGTCGAACCAGGCCGGCATCGCGGCCCAGAGGAAGAAGCCCCACGAGCGCTCGCGGATGCGCGCCTGCCAGATGTCCACCGCCTGCTGCGGCAGGCCGGGGTCGGACGGATCGCAGGGTCCGGTGGCGGTCAGGTCGCGCCGTCCGGTGCGGATATCCAGCCCGAACTCGACGATCACCACCGGCACTTCCGAGATGCGCGCGATGCCGAACAGCCCCGTGGTGAAGCGCGCCGGGCGGTCGAACAGCGTGACCGGTTCGGTCGGATCGTTGGGATGGGGCGGCACGTCGAGCATTCCGCAGACCCAGGTGGCCCCCGCCTCGCCCGACCTGAGCGCCTTCACCGAGCGTCGCACCGCGCCGTCGGGCATCACCAGGCTGCGGCCGTTGACCCGGCGCAGCTGCCACATGCGCAACGCGCCGTACCAGTAGGCCAGGAAGGTGCCGCCCATGGCGCGGCGGCTGAGCGGGGCGATCAGGCCGGAGATGACGACGTCCTGCTGGCGCAGCGCGCGCAGCGCCCAGAAGCCCGGGCACCAGTGGAAGAACACCCCGACCGCGCCGCCCTTCACCTCGGGCCACCGGTCCCAGCCGTCCACGTAGCGCGCCAGCCAGCGATCCGAGCGCGTCATGCACAGGTAGAGATCGGCGTGGTCCACCAGGCGCGAGAGGCGGAACTGGCGCGCCCACAGCGCCGCATCGTCGATCGGGACGTGCAGCCGCGCCTGCGCCAGCGCGGCCTGCCATTCCTGGCGGTAAAGCCAGGAAAAACGCGAGCACAGGCGCAGCCAGCGGAAGCCCAGCGGCCAGGGCGCGAGCGCCGACAGTCCGGGGATCAGGTAAAGCTCCAGCAGGGCGCGCAGTTCCCGGCGCAGCGAGGCGAGCATCGGCGGGGCACACGGCATCGAAAAGGGGACCGCGATGGTACTGTAGCGCCCTGTTTTCCGCTCCTCGACCCCGCATGATCGCCCCCATTTCAACCCTTGGCGCGCTGGCGCTGGAATGCTCGGCGCCGATGGCGCGCAGCGCGCTGGCGCGCGAGGCGGCCGCCGAACTCGCCGATCACGTTGCCGCCGATCTGGCGCGCTTCCTGCCGGGCGTGGAGCAGGTGGACCTGGCGCTGGCGGCGGCCGCGTTCGACCCCTCCGAACTGCTGCGCGCCGGCTGGCCGGTGCACGCCGCGCTGGATGCCCTGGTCGAGCGCGCGCCCGAGCCGCACCTGCCGCGCGTCATGGGCTTTGGCGCGCACGAGGGGCAGATGCCCGAGGGCCTGGAGCCCGATCCGGCGCTGCACGGCGGGCCGCTGCGGCTGGTGCCCTTCGTGCTGCGCGGCGATCCGCGCGCCCTCGCCGCGGTGGCCCGGGAAATGGAGGAAAACCTGCTGGAAAAAGGCATGGCGCAGGCCGCCACCGCCTTCTTCGCCCAGCGCGCCTTCAACGCCCCGATGGAACACGCCCGCTACCTCAGCCTCAACGACCTGCTCGCCATGACCGCGATGCAGTACGAGCACGCCGGCATCGCACCGCTGTGGCCGCTGATCGAAAGCGCCCTGCTGACGCCGGAGCGCGAGGAATGGCTCGATGCCCCGCCCGAGCCGCTGCTGCGCTGGGACGGCAGCGAAGTGCGCATCGCGCTGATGGACCTGCCGGCCTGGTCCGAGCACGGCTTCCAGCCGCAGGGCATCGACGCCGAGCGCCTCGGGCGCGCCTTCGAGCGCTTCCAGATGCGGCAGCAGCAGTTCGCCGCGGTGCTGGGCAGCCACGGCATCCCGGTGCGCTTCGATCACTGCGGCACGGGCGACGACCCGCGCCAGGTGCTGCGCGCCTGATCGACATCCACGCCCCGGAGCCGCCGCCGTGTCCCTTGCCCACCTGCCGCCCGCCCCGCTGATCGCCCTGCGCAACGCGCACCTGTTCGCGCCCGAAGATCGCGGCGTGGCCCACCTTCTGCTCGGCGGCGGCCGCGTGCTGTGGATCGGCGCACGCTGGAATGACCTGCCCGCCGACTTCGGCGTGGAGACGCTCGATCTGGAAGGCCGCCGCCTGGTTCCCGGCCTGATCGACGGCCACGTGCACGTCACCGGCGGCGGCGGCGAGGCCGGTTTCCGCACCCGCGTCCCGGCCCTGCCGCTGTCGCGCTACACCGGCGCGGGCATCACCACCGTCATCGGTCTGCTGGGCACCGACGATGTGGCGCGCGGCCCGCGCGAGCTGCTCGCCACGATCCACGCGCTGCGCGAGGAAGGGCTTTCGGCCTTCGGCTACAGCGGCGGCTACCACCTGCCGCCGGCCACCCTGACCGGTTCGCTGCGCGGCGATCTGGTTTTTCTCGAACCCCTGATCGGCGTCGGCGAACTGGCGATTTCCGACCACCGCTCCAGCCAGCCCACGCTCGACGAACTCCTGCGCGTGGCCTCCGACGCCCACGTTGCCGGCCTCATGACCGGCAAGGCCGGCGTGGTGCACCTGCACCTGGGCGACGGCGAGCGCGGGCTGGAACTGGTGCGCCAGGCGCTGGATCAAAGCGAGCTGCCGGCGCGCGTGTTCCAGCCCACCCACGTCAACCGCCGCCGCGCCCTGTTCGGCGAAGCGCTGGCGCTGGCGCGCCGCGGCGTGCCGATGGATGTCACCGCCTTTCCGGTGGCGGACGGCGAAGACGCGTGGAGCGCCGCCGACGCCTTCCTGCGCTGGCGCGAGGCCGGCGCGCCGATGGACCGGCTCACCATCAGCTCCGACGCCGGCGGCTGCCTGCCCTGCTTCGATGCCGACGGCCAGGTGTGCGGCATGGACGTGGGCGCGCCCGGCGCGCTGCTCGCAACGCTGGGTGAACTGCTCGCCCGCGGCGTGCCGTTGCCCGACGCCCTGCCGGCCTTCACCTCGAACGTCGCCCGCGCGCTGCGCCTGTCGGCCAAGGGCCGCATCGCGGTCGGTGCCGATGCGGATCTTCTGTGCCTGGACGAGACCGGCGGCGTGCACCATTTGATCGCCCGCGGCCGCGTCCACTGGCGCGGTGCCAGGCCCGTGCTCGCCGGCACCTTCGAAACGGCCGGCGCACCGGCATGAAGCGCGCCATGATCCTCGCCGGCCTCGCCGCCCTGCTGCTGGCCGCCGCAACGGTGTGGTGGCTCAAGGGCCGTTCGCTCGAAGTGCGCGTCACCGAACCGCAGCTGCGCGCGCAGCTGGCCGAGCGCTTCCCGGTCGAGCGCACCGTGCTGCTGCTCCTGCGCTGGCGCCTGGCTGACCCGAGCCTGGAGTTCCTGCCGCAGCGCCAGCGCGTCGCGGTCGGAGTCGACGCCCGCCTCAACCTCAAGCTGGAGGGCGGTCGCAGCGACCTGGGCGGACGCATCGAGCTGGAAACCGGGGTGCGCTACGACGAGGCGCGCGGCGCACTCTTCCTCGTCGATCCGGTCATCACCCGACTGGTCATCGACGGCCTGCCCGAGCGCCACGCCCAGCGCGCCACCGACTCGGTGCGCGAACTGCTCGCGGAGGTCTTCAGCCAGAGGCCGGTGTACACCCTCAACCCCCTCGACCTGAAACAGGGCTCGGCGCGCCTGCTGCTGCGCGAGCTGCGGATCGAGGACGATGCGGTGGTGGTGCGACTGGGGCTGTAGCGCGCGGCTTGATGCGCGTTGTGGGTGGTGTGGTGTGTGCGGCTTCCTTCGGTTTTGGTTTTGCGCTTTCGCGGGGTTTCGTCCGCCTCGGCGGCGGCCGAGTTACCTTTCTTTGCTTGCCCAAAGAAAGGTAACCCAAAGAAACGGCACCCCGGCACCGCGCGCCGCCTGCTGCGCAGGCGTCGTGCCCTGCGTTGCTCGGCACCCGGCGGCCGGCGCGAACTCGGCCATCCATGGCCTCGAACAGCCGCGCCTATCCCCGCCGGCCGCCTGCGCTACTCGGCGCGGTTCATGGGGATCCGGTAGATCAAGAGCGAAAGCCGGCAGGCAGCGAGATGACCGCACGCTCCTGCTCTCACGAACCCGGAAGGCGCAGCCTTCCGGGCGGGCCGCTGGGGTCGCCTTTCTCATGGTTACTTCTCTTTGGCGAAGCACTGCGCCGCAGGAGCGGCGCGAACGGCGAAGCCGGCCCCGAAGGGGCGTAGGGCAGGATGCCCGGAGTAAAGAGAAGTAACTCGGCCGCCGCCGAGGCGGACGAAATCCCGCGAAAGCACCCAGCCAAAACCGAAAGACGCCGTACCCCAAGTACCAGGCCACCATCCACACCCATGGCGCATCCACGACAGCCCCGCTTGGAAAATCCCGCCAACGCGGCAAAAATGCGCGGTCCGCGCCGCGCGATTGCAGTCCTGGAGCAAGAAGAACCATGAGCCCTAGCAGGGTCGCCGACGGCGACGAGCGCGGCTGGATCGTCCCGATCGGCGGCGCCGAGGACAAGGAGCACGATCCGCGCATCCTCAAGCGCTTCGTGCGCGTGTGCGGCGGCGGCGAGGCCGATATCGTGGTGATCCCGACCGCCAGCCGGCTGGAAGATACCGGCGCGCGCTACGAGAAGATCTTTTCCGACCTTGGTGCCGCGCGCGTCACTTCGCTCAACTTCGCCACCCGCGCCGACGGCGAGCGCGAGGACTGGCTGGAGCGCATCGCCTACGCCACCGGGGTGTTCTTCACCGGCGGCAATCAGCTGCGCCTGTCCACCATCCTGGGCGGCACCCGCGCGGCCAAGATGATCCGCCAGACCAACGCGGCCGGCGTGGCCGTGGGCGGCACCAGCGCGGGCGCGAGCATTCTTTCCGAACACATGATCGCCTTCGGTGCCGAAGGCGGTTCGCCGCGCGCCGACAGCGTGCGCCTGGCGCCGGGCCTGGGTCTGACCAACCGCTTCATCATCGACCAGCACTTCCGCCAGCGCGACCGCCTCGGCCGTCTGGTCAGCGCGCTGGCCTACAACCCCTTCCCGGTCGGCATCGGTCTGGACGAGGACACCGCGGCCTTCATCGGCCCGGACAACACGTTGGAAGTGGAAGGCTCGGGCGCGGTCACCGTGGTGGATGCCGACGGCGCGGAGTTTTCCTCGATGGCGCAGGCCGACGAGAGCGATCCGGTCTGCCTGATCGGCCTGCGCGTGCACGTGCTGGTGCGCGGTGCCACCTTCAATCTGCACACGCGACGCGCTTCGGCGGGAACGCTGGAGCGTGGCTGATTCGCACGGTTCCGGTGCCCATCCGTCGGAATGGGCGTCGGGAAAGGGCCGTCGGGGAGCGTGGCTGGGGATTGTTTCCAGCGGAATCCGCTATCCGCCATCCGTCGCACCGGTACTGCGCGGCACGCTCTTCAGGGGAAACGCGCCGGCCGCGCTTTTGTTCGGATATTCGGATAAACTGCCAACCCCATCACGTATTTCCGGAGCTTCACCCATGAGTCGTCCAACGATCCGCCTCTTGCTGCAAACCGCCGCGGTTGTGGTATTCGGCCTGTGCCTTGCTGCTCCGGTGATGGCGCAGAAGAAGGCTTCCGACCTCCACGCCAAAGGTGCCAGTGCCTTCACATCGATCAACGGCAATCCGCTGACCGTGCGCGTGGGCGACAACAACTCGTTCCAGGTGTTCAATGCCGCGATTCCCGGTACCGGTCAGTTCTATCCGGAAGACTCCCTCGACACGGGAGCCATGGGCTGGATCGTGCAGGTGGGCGGCGTCCAGTACGCGCCAACGCTGCAGGCGGGCGGCAGCATCGGGGCTGCGACCCCGTACAGCGGCACCGCCGTCAGTGCGGTGAGCGGCAGCGGCACCAGCGCCTCGCCCTTTCAGGTCACCGTGGATGGCACCCTGGGTGCCAGCGGCATCACCGCGCGCCAGGTGGTGAGCTATGTCAACGGGCAGAACTACTACAGCATGCGCATGACGCTCACCAACGGCGGCGCGGCGGCCCAGAGCGCCAGTGTGTTCCTGGGTGGTGATATCTACCTGGCGGGAGATGACGCCGGCATTCCCACGCGCCAGGGGGCTTCGAATGCGGTCGGTGGCAGCGACTGCGGTGCCACGCCCAGCTACTTCATCCTGTTCATTCCGCAGACGCCCGTCACGGCCTGGACCGGCGCTGGTTACGACTCGGTCTGGAGCCAGATCGGTGCCGGCGCGCTCGACAACGCGCTGGCCACCGGCTGCATCGACAACGGTGCCGCGCTGCAGTGGAACCGCAGCATTCCGGCCGGTGGCAGCGTCACGCTGGAGGCGAGCGTGTCCTTTGGCGACATTCCCGACATCGTGGTCCCCGTCGCGCCGGTCAACGTGATGGTTCCCGCCTCCAGCCACCAGAGCCTCCTGCTGATGCTGTTGGCGATGATGGGTGCCGGCTGGCTGGTGCTGCGCCGCCGCTGATCGGCCGTCGCGTTACCCGCGTCACGCGGAGCGCCGGTACCCGGGAGGGGCCGGCGCTTCGTCGTTCCGGGGGCTGATCGCCGCGCTGCCGCACCGCGCAATTCCCCTTCCCCGCGCTTTTGGGCATCCTGCACGTCTCATCAGGGGATCGTGTCGGAGGGGACACATGCGCATCGTTGATCGTTCCGTGTACGTGGGGCCTTCGCTCTACGCGCATTTTCCGGTAATCCGGCTGGAGCTGGACCTGGGCGAACTGGAAGCCTGGCCGAGCGCGCGCCTGGGCGAGGACTTCATCGGCAAGCTGCTGGGCGCCCTGCCGGGGCTGGCCGAACACGGCTGCTCCTACCGCGAGCCGGGCGGCTTCCTGCGGCGGCTGCGCGAGGGCGAGGGCACCTGGCTCGGGCACGTGCTCGAACACGTCGCGATCGAGCTGCAGAACATCGCCGGCGAGGACGTCACCTTCGGCAAGACCCGCAGCATCGACGGCCGCCCCGGCGTCTACAGCGTGGTGTACGAATACACCCAGCGCGAAGAGGGCATCGAAGCGGGCATCCTCGCGCTCAAGCTGCTGTGCGCGCTCCTGCCCGAGGCGATCCGGCCGCCCGGCGCGGTGCCCGAGGGTTTCGACTGGGCTACCGAGCGCGACGCCTTCATCCGCTTTGCGCAGCGCCAGGCGCTGGGGCCGTCCACGGCCTCGCTGGTGGCGGCGGCGCAGGCGCGCGGCATCCCGTGGCTGCGGCTCAACCAGCAGTCGCTGGTGCAGCTCGGGCACGGCAAGTACCAGCAGCGCATCCAGGCCACGGTGACCGGCAAGACCTCCTACATCGCCGTGGAGCTGGCCGGCGACAAGGAGGAAACCAACAAGATCCTCGCCGCGCTCGGCCTGCCGGTGCCGCGCCAGGAGCTGGTCACCAGCGAGGAAGGTGCGCTGCGCGCCGCGCGCCGGCTCGGCGGTGCGGTGGTCACCAAGCCCTACAACGGCAACCACGGCCGCGGCATCACCATCAACATTTCCGATCCTGACGCCGTGGCCGCAGGTTTCCGCGCCGCGCGCGAGCACTCGCGCTCGGTGATCGTGGAAACCTTCCAGGAAGGCGACGACCATCGCCTGCTGGTCATCAACGGCGAGCTGATCGCCGCCACCCGCCGCACGCCCGGCCACGTCGTGGGCGACGGCGTGCACAACATCGCCGAACTCGTCGACATCGTGAACCAGGACCCGCGCCGCGGCGTGGGCCACGAGAAGGTGCTGACCCGCCTGGCGCTGGATGCGCACGCCGAACAGATGATGCAGCGCGTGGGTTACACCGCCGAATCGGTGCCGCCCGAGGGCGAGCCGGTGTTCCTGCGCGCCACCGGCAACCTCTCCACCGGCGGCACCGCGACCGACGTCACCGACATCATCCATCCCGACAACCGCGACATGGCGGTGCGCGCGGTGCGCGCCATCGGGCTGGATGTGGGCGGCGTGGACTTCCTCACGCCCAACATCGCCGAGAGCTACAAGTCGGTGGGCGGGGCGATCTGCGAGATCAACGCGGCCCCCGGATTCCGCATGCACGTCGCACCCAGCGAGGGCACGCCGCGCGACGCCGCCGGCCCGGTGATCGACATGCTGTTCCCGCCCGGCGCGCCTTCACGCGTGCCGATCGCCGCGATCACCGGCACCAACGGCAAGACCACCACCGCGCGCATGCTGGCGCACGTCGTCAAGATGGCCGGCTACACGCCCGGGCTCACCACCACCGACGGCGTCTACATCGACGGCCAGCGCACCGTGGAAGGCGACATGACCGGCCCGGTGTCGGCGCGCATGGTGCTGAGCGATCCGCAGATCGACCTGGCCGTGCTGGAGACCGCGCGCGGCGGCCTCTTGCGCGCCGGCATGGGCGTGTCCGAGGTGAACGTGGGCGCGGTGCTCAACGTGCAGTCCGACCACCTGGGCATGAAGGGCATCGATTCGCTCGAACAGCTCGCCGAGGTCAAGCGCATCGTCGCCGAAGTGGCGACCGACTGCGCCGTGCTCAACGCCGACGACCCGCTGGTGCTGAAGATGTCGGGCTACGTCGAAGCCAGGAGCATCTGCTACGTCACCACCACGCCCTCGCACCCGCTGGTGCGCGAGCACATCCGCGCCGGCGGGCGCGCCTGCGCGCTGGAGGCCGGCATCAACGGCCAGATGATCACGCTCTACGACAAGGGCAGCCACCTGCCGCTGCTGTGGACCCACCTGATCCCGGCCACGCTGGAAGGCCGCGCCATGCACAACGTGCAGAACGCCATGTTCGCCGCCGCCATCGCGTTTTCGCTGGGGCTCAAGCTCGACGCCATCCGCCAGGGCCTGCGCACCTTCGACACCACCTTCTTCCAGGCACCGGGCCGCATGAATGTGTTCGACGAGCACCCCTTCAAGGTGCTGTTCGACTACGGCCACAACGCCCACGCCGTGGCCGCGATGGCCGATCTGGCGCAACGGCTCGACGTCGCGGGACGGCGCATCGTGGTGCTGGCCGGCCCGGGCGACCGCCGCGACGAAGATCTTCAGGCCATCGCCGACGCCGTGGCCGGGCGCTTCGACCACTACATCTGCCGCCGCGATGATTCCCTGCGCGGACGCGACGGCGACGCCGTGCCGCTGATTCTCTCGCGCCGGCTGAAGGAACAGGGCGTGCCCGAATCGCAGATCGCCATCATTCCGGCGGAACAGGAAGCCGTCGACGCCGCCCTGCGCATGGGTCGCGCCGGCGACCTGCTGCTGGTGTTCGCCGATGCGCTGATCCGCTCCTGGAAGCAGATCATCAAGTTCCGCCCGGAGGGCGCGCCGCCCAAGCTCGCCGCGACCGTTGACGCAGTGAGCCACACGCCAAGCGACCCGGCCGCGCTGGCGCACGAGGCGCACCTGCGCGAGCTGATGGAAGGGGCGATACGCGACGAACGCGGCATCGTGTTCGCACGGGAAGTCGATGACTGACCGGCCGATGCCGCCACCGCCGCCGTTCGACGGCTCGCGTCGCCTCACCGGTCCCAATCGCCACTTCGCCGAACCGGGCGTGGTGCTGGAGGCCGCCGCCGGCGTGATCGTGGACGAGCCGCGCCTGCAGCGCTGGGCGGCGAACGTGCGCGCCATGCGCGCCGCGCTCGGCTGGCCCGATGCGCCGCTCGCGGCCGAACCGCACGCGAGCGGGGCCAACCTTGCCTTCGTCGCGCCGGTGGATCGGCTCCTGTGCGCCACCGAGGTCAACGAATGGGCCTGGAGCGACGCCTGCGGCGAGTCCGTGGGTGAAGCGCCCGGCCACCCGGCGAGCTGGGATCGTGAACAGGCCACGCACACGCTCGCCGCGCTGGCGCGCGCGCAGGCCCGGCCGGCGCTGCTGGCACTGCTCGACGAGGCGCGCCGGCGCGGCGTTCCCGCCCTGTTCGACGATGAGATCCTGACCCTCGGCAGCGGTGCCGGCGGGCAGGATTTTCCCCTGACCGCCCTGCCCGCGCCCGAAGCCATCGACTGGGCGGCGCGGCATGCGGTGCCGACCGCCCTGGTCACCGGCTCCAACGGCAAGACCACCACCGTGCGCCTGATCGCCGCCCTGCTGCGGGCCAGCGGCCGGCGCACGGGCTGGTCCTGCACCGACGGGCTTTTCGTGGAGGGCGAGAAGCTCGAGGCCGGCGACTACTCCGGCCCGGTCGGCGCGCGCACCGTGCTGCGTCGGCGCGATGTCGACGCAGCCGTGCTGGAAACCGCGCGCGGCGGCATCCTGCGGCGCGGTCTGGCGGTGGAGCGCGCCGACGTCGCCGTGGTCACCAACGTCAGCGCCGACCACTTCGGCGAGTACGGCATCCATACCCTGGAAGACCTCGCGCGCGCCAAGCTCACCCTGGCGCGCGCCATCGACGCGCATGGCCTCCTCGTGCTCAACGCCGACGATGCGCGGCTGCGCGAGGCCGGTCTGTTGCTGGACGCGCCCGTGGGGTGGTTTTCGCTGGACGAGGATGCGCGGTTCCTGCGCGAACGCGCGCCGGTCCGCCCCGCCTGCGTCGCGCGCGATGGGCACCTGTGGCTGCACCCGCAGGGCGTTGCCGCGGCCGGCATCGACCTCGGCGATATCGCCGCGATGCCGCTGAGCGTGGGCGGCGCGGCGCGCTACAACGTCGCCAACCTCGCCGCCGCCGCGCTCGCCGGTTTCGCGCTGGGCATCGACGTCGACACGATTCGCGCAACGCTCGCGAGCTTCGGTGCAGACAACGCCGACAACCGCGGCCGCCTCGAGCGCTGGGAATGGCGCGGCGTGCGCGTCTGGCTCGACTACGCGCACAACCCGGAAGGGCTCGCCGGCCTGCTCGATCTGGCCCAGACCCAGCGCCACGGCGCGCGCCTGGGCATCAGCCTCGGCCACGCCGGCAACCGCCTCGACGACGCCCTGCGCGCCGTCGCCCGCACCGTCGCCCGCTACGCGCCCGATCGCATCGTGCTCAAGGATGTCGATGGCTATCTGCGCGGTCGCAACGCCGGCGACGTGGCGCAGGTGATCGGCGACGCGCTGCAAGCCGAAGGCGTGGCATCGGCAACCATCGACTTCATCCCCGACGAAGCGGAAGGCGCCCGCGCCCTGCTGGACTGGGCGCAGCCGGGCGACCTCCTCGTCCTGCCCGTCCTCGGCGTCAAGGCGCGCGAGGAAATCCTCGCCATCCTCGCCGGCGGCGGTTCCGCCCCGCGAAAGCCCATCCGGTAGGGTGGAACCCGCGAAGCGGTTTCCGCCGCGCTTGCCCGCCGTGCCGCAGCCGTTCGGCGGGCCAATGGCGCGTGCGCCGTCGCGCTGCCGCGGCCGTCCGGCTAATCTCCCGGTATTGCTGCCGAACCTTCGTGATTCCCATGGCCGATACTCCGCTGGAAACCCTGCGCCGCGCGATTCTGGAGCTGCTCCCGCCCGATGGCGGCAGCGTCGGCAACCAGAGCCTGCGCGAACGGCTGTCGCAGCACCTGGGCACCGCCGTTTCACAGGAAGACTATTTCGCCGCGCGCGACAGTCTGCTGGCAGAAGGCGCGGTGGCGACGGGCCGCGGGCGCGGTGGCTCGGTGCGGCGCGTCGTGGGTGAGGAGCCAGCCAAGCCGCTGATTCTCGCAGCGCAGGAAAAACCCGCCGGGGCCGATGCGCCCGCACCCCGGCAAGCCACGATGAGCCTTGCGCAAACCCGGCAGGCAAAGACCGAGGCCGCACCCCGGCAAACCGGCGAAACGGCGCAGGTGATCGCCTACCGCCATGACCAGAAGCGCAAGAACAACCCCGACGTCGGCGTGGTGACGCCGGAAACCGATCCCGAACAGCCGCGCACCGCCTGGGCCTGGGATCCGCATATCGACCCGGCGCTGCAGTTCGACGTGGGCCGGGCGCAGATCGAGCGCCTGATCGACGATGCGCTGGCCAGCGGCGACGAGGCGGTGATGCGCCAGACGCTGGAGGAACTCAAGCGCCTGTCCGAGCCCTACCTCAACTGGACCGGCAAGGCCGAGCGCACCAGTTTCGAGGTCGATACCGTCAGCCTGCACGTGCACGAGCGCATCGACCCGGCCAGCATCCTCGCGGTGGTGAAGAAGCGCCTGAAGAAGGAGAAGGGCGAGCACGGCGGCACCGGCGACCTGTTCCGCGCCTGGTTCGAGGAGCCGCTGCCCTACCGCGAAGCCATCGAGTTCTACAGGCACGACCGCGGCTGGGCCAATCGCCTGGTAGCCGGCGATTCCCTGCTGGTGATGAACAGCCTCTTGCAGAAGGAGGGCATGGCCGGGCAGGTGCAGATGATCTATATCGATGCCAAGGCAACCGCCTTGGGGTCCGCGCGCCAAGATGTGAATCCAGTCGCGGCGTCTTCGGAGTATCCCCAATGAAGTACTGGGTCGGTGTGACAGACAACAAGTGGTATCACTTTCTTGCCAAGCGCGACTTCGATGAAGTCAATTTCTGGCAACCGAGCGCGAGGCCACTGTTTGCCACCCCTGAGGTGGGAATGCCGTTTCTATTCAAGTTGAAACGCCCTCACAATCACGTCGCAGGAGGCGGGTTTTTTGTCGCGCACAGCGTGCTTCCGCTATCACTCGCATGGGAAATATTTGGTGAGAAAAATGGCGCGCGCAGCCTTGACGAGCTTCGGGAACTAATCAGCCCTCATTTTACAGACGCTCGCAACGACCCAAACATTGGTTGCACGGTGCTATCAAATCCATTCTTTATGGATGAGTTCTCTTGGATGAAAGATCCACCGGACTGGTCGTCTAACATTGTTAGAGGAAAACATTACGATACACAGGATCCGGCCGGGGCAAAAATATGGGATCGCGTCTATCAGTACCTGACGCCAAACACAACTTCAAATGTGGCTGAGGGTGGCGTTTCCGAAACCCAAGACGCAGCTTCGTCAAAATTTGGGAAACCTGTCCTGAAAGAGCCGCGAATCGGTCAGTCGACGTTTCGAGTTAGGGTGACTGATGCGTACAGGAGGATGTGTGCGATGACAGGCGAAAGTACGTTGGTAGTATTAGAAGCCGCTCACATCGTTCCGTATACAAATAAAGACGGCACGCATGAGGTAACAAATGGAATGCTTCTGCGTTCCGATTTCCACCGACTATTCGATCGAGGGCTTGTGTCTGTTACGCCAGATTATAAGATTCGAGTCAGCCAAAAGATTCGTGAGGCCTATTTCAACGGGAAAGCATACTACCGCCTGGACAATGAGCTGTTGCGAAATCTTCCAGATAACGCCTCACTGAGGCCTGATCGAGATCGCCTTGACTGGCATTTCCGCAACTGCTTCCAAGGATAAACGTATGCTTTCCAAGGACTTGATAAAATCCCTGCTTGTCTTTAGAAAGAATCGTGAATGGGAGCAATTTCATACGGCGAGGAACCTTGCGGCCTCGATAAGCATTGAAGCGGGCGAACTACTCGAGCTTTTTCAATGGGCTAGAGACGGTGAAATTGACGGGATTGTTCAGGCGCGGCGTGCGGACATTGAAAGAGAAATAGCAGACCTGGCCATCTTGATTTCTTACTTCTGCAACGACCTGCAAATTGACCTGGAAGCTTGCGTTGGAAGCAAGTTGATTGAAAACGAGCAGAAGTATCCTGTAGACAAGTCGAAAGGGCGTGCTACCAAGTACGATTTGCTCTAATCGGCAAGGGGAGTCTCAAGCATTGACGATGCTCTCACGAACGCGAGTGGACTGGAAAATTTTGCCCGACACCCGCCACTTGCACTGCACCGGCCACGCCGACAGCGGCGAGCGGGTGGTGGTGAGCTTCGGCCCCGAGCACGGCGCGCTGGAGCAGCGGCAGGTGGAGCTGGCGATGCGCGAGGCCGGCGAGTTGTTCCCGCGTCCGAAGATGATCGTGTTCTGCGCCTTCGCCTTCGACCCGGAAGCGGCCAAGGACATCGACGCCACCCGCGGCATCACAGCGCTCAAGGCGCAGATGAATACCGACCCCCTCACCGAGGACCTCAAGAAGGCGCGCAGCAGCAACCAGAGCTTCTGGCTGATGGGGCAGCCGGACGTGGAGTTGCGCGCGGTCGATGCCAACGGCAAGCCCCGTACCCTCACCCCCGGCCCCTCTCCCGGCGGGAGAGGGGAGTTTTTCGTGGTGGAGGTCAACGGCTTCGACTACTTCGACACCACCAGCGGCGAGCTGAAGTCCGGCGGCAAGAAGAACATCGCCGCCTGGAGTCTGGACACCGACTACGACGAGCGCAGCCTGTTCCCGCGCCAGGTGTTCTTCCCCATGGCCGGCGCGAAGGACGGCTGGAACAAGCTCAAGCGCGACATCAAGGCCGAACTGGACGAATCGCGCCTGGACAAGCTCCACGGCACCGTGAGCCTGCCCTTCGAACCGGGCGAGAACCGCAGGGTGGCGGTGAAGATCGTGGATGATCGGGGGATCGAGTCGCTTAAAGTCATTCCTCTGGATTGACGGGGGAAAGGGATCTAACCATAATGGTGAGCCGAAAGGAGACGAAGACCCGTGCTGACTACTCCTTGCCGCGCGTTGTCGAGTTGGCGTCCCGTAAGGCATTGGCTTATGCCACGACCAGTGCGCAACGAGACGTTGCGAACCTGGGATACGGGCTGGAAGAAGTCTGTTCCTGCCTGTGCGACCTGCAGGACGCGCACTTCAGCCATTCCGAGCGGTATCGGCCCGCGGGCCCATGGCATGACGTTTACAGGCTCGAATGGGCTCCGCCCGGATCGGAGCCGGACTGCCTTTACGTGAAGTTCCGAATGGACGGTGATCTCTTGGTCATCGAGCTCTGCTCATTCCATCTACAGCGATTCCTATGACCAATCTGAAGACGTGCAACGAGTGCGGGGAAGGACGTCTCCACCCGTCGACCTGGGAGGCGGACTTCCGTCATTACGACGGAACCATCCACGTCACCGGCCTGCAGTGCCATCGCTGCGATGGCTGCGGTGCCGACCCCGTGTTCCCGGATCAAATCGCGTTCAACGAAAAGCGCATTGCCGATGCGAAACGCAAGGAAACCGGCAGGCTCGTCGGGCGGGAGGTTCGCGTGTTGCGCGAACAGTTGGGCCTGACACAGCAGCGGGCTGCCGAACTGTTCGGCGGCGGTGCCAACGCGTTCTCCAAATACGAGCGCGGCGAGGTGATGCAGAGTATCGCCATGGATCGGTTGATGAAGGCTGCGGCCTTTGTTCCCGGTGTGCTTGAGTTCTTGCAGATGGAAGTGGACTTCCACGCGAAGGGAGTGACCGGAGGGGTTGAAACCTATTGCGTCAGGAGCAGCATCACGCTCCCGGAGACGAGGAGCCGTCCGCAACTCAGGGTCGTGCAAAAGGCCGAGTGGAGCGCGGCGGAGGCAGCATGACTCCTGAGCAGAAGGAAAACCTGAAGGCCGCGACCCCCAAGCTCAAGATCCTGGACGTGGTGCTGGTGCGGAGCGCTTTCACCAGGGCGACGGAGGAAGCCACCGCACCGGGCAAGGCATGGCAACAGCACAAGCGTGGTGTGCAATATGGAATCACGGATTCCTCTGAAGGGAATGCGAGAGAGCTTCACGTGCTTGTCCAGCTTGGCACCCGAGTCCTGCTGTCTGAGGCGGCCGAAGGGCTTGAAGGAGTTGTGCAGTTCGAAATCGAGGCGGACTTCGTCGTTCGCTATCAGATCGCGGGCGGGCTGGACGAGTCCGCGCTCGATGTCTTTGCCAACTTCAACTCCGTACACAACGTGTGGCCCTTCTGGCGACAGCATGTGTATGACATCGTGCAGCGCGCTCGCCTCCCCCACCTCGAAATACCGCTGTTTTCCGGCTCCAAGTCGTGACGGTCCCCAAGTCCCTCATCATCAACTCGCCCTACCAGGAGCCGACGCGCCATTGGCAACAAGGCAGCGGCACCGCGTTGAACCTTGTCGAAGGCCGCCGCCCCGCGGCCTACGAGGTCTTCGATACGCGCACGCCCAACAACACCAAGCGGACCGAGGAGCTGAAGCTCGTCAACCGCATCCGTGGGCGCGTGCGGGAATGGCGCGAGGCCGACCATCCGGGCATCACCCAGGTCACGCGCAGCCTGCTGGAGCACTGGCGCGACAACGGAGCCCGCACGCTGCCGTTCTACTTCTGCCAGATCGAGGCCATCGAGACGCTGATCTGGTGGGTCGAGGCCACGGCGGAGTTCCGGCAGGGCATTTTCCTGGAGGGTGACGGCGGGCCGTGGGAGCGGGTGTGCAGCAAGATGGCCACCGGCAGCGGCAAGACCACGGTGATGGCGATGATCATCACCTGGCAGGTGCTCAACGCGCTGGCCTATCCCAAGCGCAACAAGGATTTCTCGAAGGCGGTGTTCATCGTGGCGCCGGGCCTGACGGTGCGCGAGCGGCTTCAGGTTTTGATGCCGGGCCATCCCGCCAATGTCTATGACGAGTTCAGCCTGTGCCCGTCCGAGGCGCTGCGGCAGCGGCTCAACCAGGCGCAGGTGCTGGTCGAGAACTGGCACACCCTGATGCCGCTCAAGCAGGGCGAACGCTCCGTGGTGAACAAGGGCCCGGAGAGCGACGAGGCGTTCACTCGGCGCGTTCTGGGCAAGCTGGCCGCGCACAGGGACATCATCGTCATCAACGACGAGGCGCACCACGCCTACCGCAAGCCGGCGGACATCAAGATCAGCAGGAAAGAGGCCGAAGAACGGGGCATCGATCTGGAAGAAGCCACGCGCTGGATCGAGGGGCTGGACCGCCTGCACAAGACGCGCCGGATCAGCCGCTGCTTCGATCTTTCCGCAACGCCCTTTGCCCCGACCGGCAAAACCAATACCGATGAAGGTCTGTTCGGCTGGATCGTTTCGGATTTCGGCCTGAACGATGCGATCGAAGGCGGGCTGGTGAAGACGCCGCGCGTGGTGGTGCGCGACAGCGCCCTGCCGAACCCGGAACTGCGCTCCAAGCTGTATCACCTGTACCGCGAAGCGGAGGTTTCCGAAGACCTCAACCGCAAGGCGGCGAAGGCCGAGGATCCGCTGCCCAAGCTGGTGCAGGATGCCTACACCTTGCTGGGGGCGGACTGGCGCGAGGCCGCGCGGCAGTGGAAGGAAAGCGGGCACTCTTCGCCGCCGGTGCTGCTCACGGTCTGCAACCGCACCGAGACGGCGGCGCGGATCGAGCGCTACTTCACCAGCGGCGATGCTTTCTGGCCCGAGCTTCACGCGCCCGAGAAGACCCTTCGGGTGGACTCGAAGGTGCTGGAGAAGGCCGAGATCGGAGCCGCGTCCGCCGCCGACAAGGACTACGAAGCGCGGCTGAAACAGATCGTGGACGCGTCCGGGCTGCCGGAAGATCGCAAGCAGGCGTTTGCGGCGATGAAGAAGGAGGACATCCTTCGATCCATCGTCGACAACGTGGGCAAGCGCAGCACCGCAGGACAGAACCTGCAGAACGTCATCTCAGTGGCCATGCTGTCCGAGGGCTGGGACGCCAAGAACGTCACCCACATCATGGGGCTGCGCGCGTTCACCAGCCAGCTCCTGTGCGAACAGGTGATCGGCCGTGGCCTGCGCCGGGTGAGCTACGAAACCGACGAGAACGGATTGTTTCTTCCCGAGTACGTCAACGTCTTCGGCGTGCCGCTGTCGATCTTCCAGGATGACGGCGAGGGTTCGACGCCGCCGCCGCCGAAGCCGAGCACGCAGATCGAGTCGCTGCCCGAGCGCAACAGCCTGGAAATCCGCTGGCCGAACGTGCTGCGGGTGGACACGGTGGTGAGGCCGACGCTGGCGGTGCGCTGGGATGAGGTGCTCCCCTTGGTGCTGAAACCGGAGGAAACGCCCATCTCGGCCGAAATCGCGCCGGCGCTGGACGGCGCGACGGACTGGAGCAAGGTCCACGTCATCGATCTGGAGCTGCTTCCCGAGCAGTTCCGCCTGCAGCGGCTGATCTTCCTGGCGGCGCGCAAGGCCCATGACCAGATGAAGGACACGTTCCATGGCGGGCGCGAGTATCTCGTCTACCAGATGATCCGCCTGGTCGAGGAGTTCATCGACTCCGACCGGCTGGTGATCCCCGGCCTGTTCCACCAGGAGCCGCTGCGAAAGAGGATCCTTCTGACGCTCAACGTCGATCGCATCGTCGAACACCTCCTGCGCCACGTGTACGAGCAGAACGCGGAGAAGCTCGAACTGATCTTCGATGAGGACCTGCCGATCGGTTCGACCCGCGCCATGCGCACCTGGTACACGACCAAGCCCGTTGTGCCGACGGTGAAATCCCAGATCAGTCACGTGGTCGGCGACAGCACCTGGGAGGGCTATGCCGCCAACGTCTTTGAGACGTCAAAAGAGGTGCTGAGCTACGTCAAGAACGACCACCTCGGCTTTCAGATCCACTACCTGTGGGGCGGATCCCGGCGACGCTTCCTGCCGGACTTCCTGATCCGGCTGGCGAACGGCAAGACGCTGGTGCTGGAAATCAAGGGCGTGGACGACGACCAGAACCGTGCCAAGCGCGCTGCGCTGGCGGTGTGGGTGGATGGGGTGAACCAGAAAGGCGGCTTCGGCACATGGGCACATGCGGTCGCCTTTGAGCCGAGCGAGATCCATGACCTGCTGGCTCAACACGCGACGGCGGAAACGCCTGCGGCGGTTCCGCCCTGCGAAAGCCCATCCGGCAGGGCGGAACCCGCGCAGCGGTGTCCGCCGTGAGTCGGCTTACGGTGCCACGGGTTCCTCTTCCTTCACCCGGAACCAGGCGGCGTAGAGCGCCGGTACCACCAGCAGGGTGAGGCCGGTGGCGGCGATGAGGCCGCCCATGATGGCCATGGCCATGGGGCCGAAGAAGGCGCTGCGCGAGAGCGGGATCATGGCGAGCACGGCGGCCAGCGCAGTGAGCACGATGGGGCGGAAGCGGCGCACGGTGGCGTCGATGACCGCCTGCCAGCGCGGGTGGCCGGCGGCGATGTCCTGTTCGATCTGGTCCACCAGGATCACGGTGTTGCGCATGATCATGCCGGCCAGCGCGATGGTACCGAGCATGGCGACGAAGCCGAACGGCACGCGGAACGCGAGCAGGAAGGCGGTGACGCCGATCAGGCCGAGCGGGGCGGTGAGGAAGACCAGGAACGAGCGCGAGATGCTGCGCAGCTGCAGCATCAACAAGGTGAACACCACCACCACGAACAGCGGAATGCCGGCTTTCACCGAATTGGCGCCGCGCGCCGAATCTTCCAATGTGCCGCCGGTTTCCAGGAGATACCCGGACGGCAGGCGGGCGCGGATGTCGTCGAGCGTGGGCAGGATCTGCGCCACCACCGACGCCGGCTGCTCGGCACCATAGATGTCGGCGCGCACGGTGACGGTGGGCAGGCGGTTGCGGTGCCAGACGATGCCTTCCTCGAAGCCGTGTTCGAGCGTGGCGACCTGCGAAACCGGTACCGCGCGCCCGTTCGCGGTGGGTACCGCGAGCGATCCGAGCAGGGAAAGCTGCGCGCGCTCCTGCTCGGGGCCGCGCAGGAGGATCTGCACCAGTTCGTTGCCTTCGCGGTAGGTGCTGATCTCCAGCCCGGAGAGCGAGCTTTGCAGGAAGCGCGCGAGGTGCGCGGAACTGACGCCCAGTGCGCGGGCGCGCTCCTGGTCGAGCACCAGGCGCACCACCTTGCTGGGCTCCTCCCAGTCGAGGTTCACGTTGGTGACGTGCGGATTGCCGCGCACCCGTTCGGCTACCTCGCGCGCCAGCGCGCGGGCCACGTCGATGTGCTCGCCCGAGACACGGAACTGCACCGGATAGCCCACCGGCGGCCCCATCTCCAGACGCGTCACGCGCCCGCGCAGGGCGGTGAACTCGTTGGCGAGCGTGTCGATCAGGGCGCGGCGCACGGTTTCGCGCGTCTCCAGGTCGTGGGCGAGCACCACGAACTGGGCGAAGCTGGCCTGCGGCAGCTGCTGGTCGAGCGGCAGGTAGAAGCGCGGCGAGCCGGTGCCGACGTAGGCCACATAGTTGTCGATGCCTTCCATCGCGGCGAGCTTTTCCTCCAGGCGTTCGACCTGGGTCTGGGTTGCCCGGAGCGAGGCCCCTTCTTCCAGCTTGAGGTCGACCAGGAGCTCGGGTCGCGTGGACGAGGGAAAGAACTGCTGGGGCACGAAGCGGAACAGCGCGACCGCGGCCACGAGCAGGGCCAGCGTGCCGGCGAGCACCAGCCAGCGCCGGCGCATCGAGCCCTGCACCAGGGCGCGAAAGCGGCGGTAGAAGGCGGTGTCGTAGGGATCGTGCGGCGCGCCCTGGGCGTGCCCGCCGGCGCGCGGTTCGGGCAGCAGCTTGTCGCCCAGGTAGGGCACGAACACCACCGCCGCGATCCAGCTCAGCAGGAGCGCGATCGTCACCACCTGGAAGATCGAGCGGGTGTATTCGCCGGTGGCCGAGGCCGCGGTCGCGATGGGCAGGAAACCCGCCGCGGTGATGAGGGTTCCGGTCAGCATCGGGAACGCGGTGCTGGTCCAGGCGAAGCTCGCCGCACGCAGGCGGTCGTAGCCCTGCTCCATCTTCACCGCCATCATTTCGATCGCGATGATGGCGTCGTCCACCAGCAGGCCCAGCGCCAGCACCAGCGCGCCGAGCGAGGTCTTGTGCAGGCCGATGCCGAAAAAGTGCATCGCGGCGAAGGTCATCGCCAGCACCAGCGGGATCGACAGCGCCACCACCAGGCCGGTGCGCAGCCCGAGCGAGAAGAAGCACACCAGCAGCACGATCGCCACCGCCTCGGCCAGCACCCGCACGAATTCGCCGACCGAGTCACGCACCGCGGCGGGCTGGTCGGAAACCTTGCGCAGCTGCATGCCCACCGGCAGGGTCTGCTGCAGGCGCGCCAGCTCGGCGTCGAGTGTCTTGCCGAGTTTGAGGATGTCGCCGCCTTCGCGCATCGAGACCGCCAGCCCCAGCGCGTTCTCGCCCATGAAGCGCATCTGCGGTGCGGGCGGATCGGAGAAGCCGCGCCACACCCGCGCCACGTCGTCGAGCCGGAAGCTGCGGTCGCCGACGCGGATCGGGAACGCGGCGATGTCCTCGACCCGCTCGAAGCGCCCGGAGACGCGCAGCTGCACGCGCTCGTCCGGGGTTTCGAAAAAGCCCGCCGGGAGGATGGCGTTCTGTTCGTCGAGCGCGCGCTGGATGGCGTCGAGCGGAATGCCCAGGGTGGCGAGCTTGGTGTTCGACAGTTCGATCCAGATCTTTTCCGCCTGCAGCCCGATCAGCTCGACCTTGGCCACGTCGGGTACGCGCTGCAGCTCGATCTCGAGGCGGTCGGCGTAGTCCTTGAGCACGGCGTAGTCGAAGCCGTCGCCGGTGAGGGCGTAGATGTTGCCGAAGGTGTCGCCGAACTCGTCGTTGAAGAACGGCCCGATCACGCCGGCGGGCAGGGTGGCGCGGATGTCGCCGGCTTTCTTGCGCACCTGGTACCAGAGCTCGGGCAGCTCGCGCGAGGTCATGGAATCCTTCGCCATGAAGATCACCTGCGATTCGCCCGGCCGCGAGTAGGCGCGGATGGACTCGTAGCGCCCGGTCTCCATCAGCTTGCGCTCGATGCGGTCGGTCACCTGGCGGCTGACCTCCTCGGCGGTGGCACCTGGCCACAGGGTGCGTACCACCATGGCGCGGAAGGTGAAGGGCGGGTCTTCGCTCTGCCCGAGGCGGCCGTAGGAGATCGCGCCGAGCACGCCGAACAGGAGGATCGCGTAGAGCACCAGCGAGCGGTGCCGCAGCGCCCAGGCGGAAAGGTTGAAGCCACCGGTATCCATCAAGGTGCCGCCGTGAGGTTGACCGGGCGGTTGTCGCGGTCGATCGGCTGCAACCGCTGGCCTTCGGCGATCAGGTGCACGCCGCCGCTGACCACCCAGTCGCTGGTGGAAAGCCCGTCGCTGACGACCGCCTCACGCTCGCCCCAGGCGGCCACGGAAACCGTGCGGCGGATAGCGCGCGCGGTGGCCGGATCGAGCACCCAGACGAAGGCCTCGCCCGCTTCGCCGCCGACCGCCGACAGCGGAACCGAGAGCCGCGCCGCATCACCCTCGGCCAGATAGACGCGCGCACTCTGGCCCAGATCCACGGGGACGGATGCGGGCGCGTTGAACGCGACCCGCGCCGCGAAGGTGCGCGCCTGCGGATCGGCCGCCGGCGACAGCTCGCGCACCGCGCCGGGCCAGCGTTCGCCGCTGCGCGACCACAGTTCCACCGCGACCGGCGTGCCGACGGCCGCGCGCCCGACCTGCGCCTCGGGGACGCTGATCGCCACTTCACGCGCGCCGTCCACCGCCAGGGTGAACACCGCCTGCCCGGCCGCGACCACCTGCCCGGCTTCGGCCAGGCGCGCGGCGATCACGCCGGCGGCGGGCGCGTGAAGCTGCGCGTAGTCGCGCTGGTTCTGCGTCACCGCCAGCTGCGCGCGGGCACTCTCGGCCTGCGCCTGGGCGGCGGCGAAAGTGGCCTGCTTGGCATCGAAAAGCGACTGGCTGACCAGCCGCCGCTCCAGCATTTCGGCGTAGCGGTCGCGCTCGGCCCGGGCCAGCGCGAGCTCGGCCTCGGCGGCGCTGAGCTGGGCGCGTACGGCGTCGGCCTGCAGGGTCAGATCCCGCGGATCGAGCTCTGCCAGCACCTCGCCCTCGCGCACGCGCGCGCCGGCGTCGACGAGGCGGCGCGCGATCTTGCCGCCGACCCGGAACGACAGCGCCGGCTCCTCGCGTGCGCGCACTTCGCCGGAAAAAATCTGCAGCGCCGCCGCCGCCGGCTGCGGCTGCACCACGATCGCGGGCCGGGGCGGCGCGCCGGCGTCGTCATCCGCAGCGCATCCCGCCAGCGCCAGCATCGCCAATCCGAGCGCCAGTCCCAGCGCCGGGCCGGGGGAAAAACGCGCGCGCGCCGCCATACGGGCCACCCTTGAGTAAACTGGACTGGTCGGTACATTATATTTTCCGAACCGATCAGTCCAGTTAATCAGGAAACCCATGCCGAGCGCCCCCTCTCCCCGCCGTCAGGCCGGACCCGGTCGACCCAAGAGCGCGCAGAAGCGCCACGCGATCCTGCAGGCGGCGCAGCGGCTTTTCCTCGCCAACGGTTTCGAGGGCACCAGCGTCGACCAGATCGCCGCGGAAGCCGGCGTGTCCAAGCTCACCGTCTACAGCCACTTCAGCGGCAAGGAGGCGCTGTTCTTCGCCGCAGTGGAAGAGCGCTGCCGCGAGCAGCTGCCCGACGCGCTGTTCGCCACCGCGCCGGCCGGCCCGATCCGCGAACGGCTGCTGGACATCGGGCTGCGCTTCCACACGCTGCTGGCGAGCGAGGACGCGGTGGCGCTGCACCGCATGCTGATGCGCGATCCGCGCACCGTGGAGCGCCTCGGCGAGCTGCTCTGGAACGCCGGACCGGCGGTCATCCTGGCCAGCCTGGAGGCCGTCCTGGCAACGGCGGTGGCGCGCCGGGAGCTGGAGATCGAGCGCGTGGGCGAGGCCGCGCGGCAGTTCCTCTGGCTGCTCAAGGGCGACATCAACCTGCGCATGCTCTGCGGCCCGGCGGGCGGCGGCCACGGCGAGGACGGTGACGACGGCAAAGCGCACGTCGCCTCGGTCGTCACGATGTTCCTGCGCGCCTACGGCCCGCGCTGAGCCGCGCTCCCCGGGACGAAGGAGCAGACCGCCGCGCCGCCGCGCGCGGTGCGGCCATGCGATAATGCCGGACCTTTTGCCCGCGCCGCGACCCGGCGGCGCGGATGTCCTTACATTCACGACACGGGGTTCTGCGATGCTTGAGCAATACGGCTTGTGGCTGGCACTGGGCTGTGCGGTGCTGGCGATTCTTTATGGCGTGGTCTCCACGCGCTGGATCCTGGCGCAGGCGACCGGCAACGAGCGCATGCAGCAGATCGCCGGCGCGATCCAGGAGGGTGCCAGCGCTTACCTGCGGCGCCAGTACGTGACCATCGCGATGGTCGGCGTGGTGCTGTTCCTGGTGATCGGCTTCGTGCCGGCGCTGGGCTGGCCGACCGCCATCGGCTTCCTGATCGGTGCGGTGCTGTCGGGCCTGGCGGGCTTCATCGGCATGTTCGTCTCGGTGCGCGCCAACGTGCGCACCACGCAGGCGGCTACGGTCGGGCTGAACCAGGCGCTGGCGGTCAGCTTCCGCGGCGGTGCGGTCACCGGCATGCTGGTGGTCGGCCTGGGCCTGCTGGGCGTGGCCGGCTACTTCATGTTCGTGCTCGGCGGCGGGCGCGACGAGGCGTCCGTCGCCAGCGCGCTGCAGCCGATGATCGGCCTGGCCTTCGGCTCCTCGCTGATTTCGATCTTCGCGCGCCTGGGCGGCGGCATCTTCACCAAGGGCGCCGACGTCGGCGCGGATCTGGTGGGCAAGGTCGAGGCCGGCATCCCCGAGGACGACCCGCGCAACCCGGCCGTGATCGCCGACAACGTCGGCGACAACGTCGGCGACTGCGCCGGCATGGCGGCCGACCTGTTCGAAACCTATGCGGTCACCATCATCGCCTCGATGCTGGTGGCGGGCATCGCCTTCGGCACCTATGGCTGGTCCGGCGTGGTGTACCCGCTGGTGCTGGGCTCGGCCTCGATCATCGCCTCGATCATCGGCACCTTCTTCGTCAAGGCGCGGCCGGGCGGCAAGATCATGAACGCGCTGTACCGTGGCCTCGGCGTCTCCGGCGTGCTGGCGGCGGTCGCGTTCTGGTTCATCACCCACAGCATGTTCGACGCCGCGCTGGCGATGCCGCTGTTCTGGTGCACCATCGTCGGCCTGGTGCTGACCGCGCTGCTGGTGGTGATCACCGAGTACTACACCGCGACCGAATACGCGCCGGTGCGGCAGGTCGCCAAGGCCTCGGAAACCGGCCATGGCACCAACGTCATCGCCGGCCTGGCGGTGTCGCTGAAGTCCACCGCGGCCCCGGTCATCGCGGTCGCCGCGGCGATCTGGTTCTGCTACGACCTCGCCGGCCTCTACGGCCTGGCCGTGGCCGCCACCGCGATGCTGTCGATGGCCGGCATGATCGTGGCGCTGGACGCCTACGGTCCGATCACCGACAACGCCGGCGGCATTGCCGAAATGAGCGGCCTGCCGCCCGAGGTGCGCGAGACCACCGACGCGCTCGACGCCGTGGGCAACACCACCAAGGCGGTGACCAAGGGCTATGCGATCGGCTCGGCCGGCCTCGCCGCGCTGGTGCTGTTCGCCGACTACGCGCACAAGCTGGACACCTCCGGCACCGCGGTGAACTTCTCCATCGACAATCCGAACGTGGTCATCGGCCTGCTGATCGGCGGCATGATTCCGTACCTGTTCGGCGCGCTGGCGATGCAGGCCGTGGGCCGCGCCGCCGGTGCCGTGGTCGAGGAAGTGCGCCGCCAGTTCCGCGAGATCAAGGGCATCATGGAGGGCACCGGCAAGCCGCAGTACGACAAGGCCGTCGACCTCCTGACCCGCGCCGCGATCAAGGAAATGATCGTGCCCTCGCTGCTGCCGCTGGTGATTCCGATCATCGTCGGCCTGACGCTCGGGGCGGACGCGCTCGGCGGCCTGCTGATGGGCACCATCGTGACCGGCCTGTTCCTGGCGATCTCGATGTGCACCGGCGGCGGTGCCTGGGACAACGCCAAGAAGTACATCGAGGAAGGCCACCACGGCGGCAAGGGTTCGGAAGCGCACAAGGCCGCCGTCACCGGCGACACCGTGGGCGATCCCTACAAGGACACCGCCGGCCCGGCCGTGAACCCGCTGATCAAGGTCACCAACATCGTGGCCTTGCTGCTGGTACCGGTGCTCTGAGCCGCGCAATCCCGCACAACCCATGACAACGCAGCCGCCCCGCACCCGCGGGGCCGGCCTGCGACGGTTGCGCCCTGCAACCCTTCATGCGCCCCGGCTTGCCGGGGCTTTTTTTATGGCGTATCGCTCGGGTGGCGTGGGGCGAAAACAGCGTCGGCGCGGGTACCCGCGCGGCGGTCGGCGCGCGGCCGGAGCGCCCGTCGCGCCATGTGTGGCGCGTGAAGGTGAACGGGACAGCCCCGCGTTTTCCGCGGAAAAGGTACCCTGACCCCCGTTTCCTTTTTTCGCCTGCCCTGGCTGCACCCATGTCCACACGCACGTTCCTGCGCCGCTGGCGGCTTCCGGAACTTCTCGCCGCCATCGCCACCGTGGCCGTCGCCAGCCTGGCGTTCGCCCAGTCCGACACGGGCGTCGGCCGCGGCGATGGACTGCAGCCCGGCGAGTTCCTCTGGCATCCCGAGGTCGCACCGGCCGGGCCGGTGGTGCTGGTGGTCAGCCTCGACGAGCAGCGCGCCTACGTCTACCGCAACGGCATTGCGATCGGCGTGTCGACGATCAGCTCGGGCAAGGCGGGCAAGGAAACCCCGCCCGGCGTGTTCACCATCCTGCAGAAGAAGCGCGAGCACTACTCCAACCTCTACGACAACGCGCCGATGCCGTACATGCAGCGGCTGACCTGGGACGGCATCGCGCTGCACGGCGGACGGCTGCCCGGCTACCCGGCCTCGCAGGGCTGCGTGCGGCTGCCGCAGGAGTTCGCGGCGAAGCTGTTCACCGTCACCCGGACCGGGGACACGGTGGTGGTGGCCGAAGGCAAGTCGTCGGCGGCCAGCCTGGTGCATCCGGCCGTGCTGGCACCGATCGCAGGCGACGGCGAGCTCGCGCCGGTCACGCCGCGCGCCGGCGACGTGCCGACCTGGGACGAAAGCCTTTCGCCAGAGGGGCCAGTGAGCGTGCTGGTCAGCCTGGCGGACCAGCGCATCTTCGTATTGCGCAACGGCGTCGCGATCGGCGAGGCACCGCTCCAGGTCGAGCCGGGATTCGGCATCGGCGGCACGGTGCTGATGGTGATGGGCAGCGAAACCGAGCGCGTGGCCAGCCTGCTCGATCCGGCCCGCGACCGGCACCGCTGGAGCGCCTATCCGATCCACGGACTCGACGCCGGCGCGCTGGCGATGCTGCAGCTGCAGCTGCAGCATCGCCAGCCGCTGCGGGCGGACGCGGACTTCGCCCGACAGGTGCGCGGCGTACTTGCGCCCGGGGCCACGGTCCTGCTCACGGACCTGCCCGCGGTTCGTGCGCCGCTCGCCGGGTCGCCCCTCGAGCCGCTGCTGGAATCGGGGCCCGAAGCGTCCGCCCCCGTGGCGGATGGAGACTGAATACGGCCCCGGCCGGCATCTTGCGCGGCTGCTATCCTTCCCCCGATGCCCTGTTTTCGCCCCCTCGCGCTGCTGCTGGCGGTCGCCCTCGCGATCGCCGACGCTGGTGCCACCAATACCTCGCGTCTCGATCCGATGACCGAAGCCCTCGCCCGCAGCGCGCCCGCGCTCGATCGCGGGGTCCTGGATCTGGCCGCGCGCGCCATGTCCTGCGCGCTCAGGCAGCCCGGTGCCGCGCCGCGGCCACGGACGCTGAGCGTGATCGACTTCTCCCGGCCGTCCACCGAGCCGCGGCTCTGGGTCTTCGACCTCGAGCGCCCGGGCCTGCTGTTCGAGGAATGGGTCGCCCACGGCCGCAATACCGGCGGGAACATGGCCACCGAGTTCTCGAACCGCTCGGGCAGCTACATGTCCAGTCTGGGTGGTTTCCAGACCCAGGAAACCTATGTCGGGGCGAACGGCTATTCGCTGCGCCTGCGCGGTCTGGAACCGGGCTTCAACGACCTCGCCCGCGAACGCGCGATCGTCATCCACGGCGCGCCCTACGTGAACCCGGTCGTGGCCGGCACCCAGGGTCGGCTCGGGCGCAGCCTCGGCTGCCCGGCGGTCCGGCCGGCGGTCGCGCGCGAGCTGATCGATTCGATCAGCGGTGGTTCCTTCATGTTCGCCTACTTCCCCGATGAGGAATGGCTGGAGAAATCGGCGCTGCTGGCCGACGACTGCGGCACCTTGCAGCAGGCGATGGCGGCGTCCGCGGCGCGGCCGCGGGAACAGGGGGCAGAGTACCTTTTCCAGGAAATGGCGCTGCCTGATTGACCCTCGTCTCTGAAGACGAGGCCGGATCGGCTCGGAGCGCGCGCCGATCCGCCGTCTGCGCAAGGCGTTGAAACCGCCTCGAACGCCGCGGCGCCATCGTTGCGAGGGGGCGCGGGATGCGCTGATGATGCGGTGCAGCAAACAATCCCGTATCCTCTGCCGCATTCCAGGCCGCGCGGCGCTGCGCGGCGGTTTGTCCACTAGCCAAGGAGCCTGCCATGGGATTGGGTCTGGTCGATGCCGGCCGCGACGTGCCGAGCGAAATCAACGTCATCATCGAAATCCCCAAGGATTCCGAGCCGGTCAAGTACGAGGTCGACAAGGCCTCGGGCGCGATGTTCGTGGACCGCATCCTCTCCACCCCGATGCGCTATCCCTGCAACTACGGCTATGTGCCGCGCACCCTGGGCGGCGACGGCGATCCGGTGGACGTGATGGTGATTCTGCCCCTGCCGCTGGTGACCGGCTGCGTGGTGCGCTGCCGCCCGGTGGGCGTGCTGCAGATGACCGACGAGGCCGGCCGCGACGAGAAGATCCTCGCCGTGCCGGTCGGCAAGATCTTCGCCGGCTACGCCCATATCGAGGACATCGGGCAGGTCTCGCCGCACTGGCTCGAGCGCATCGGCCACTTCTTCGAGCACTACAAGGACCTGGAAAAGGGCAAGTGGGTGCGCGTGGAAGGCTGGGGCGATGCGGCGGCGGCGCGGCAGGAGATCCTCGAATCGCAGCGTCGCTACGAAGCGGCCCCGGCGCACCAGAAGCCGCCGGCGCGCTGATCCGAAGGCGCGGGGCGCGCGCCCCGCGCCTCAGCCGCGCTCCAGCAGGCGGCGCAGATCGATGATGGCGGCGTTGGCGCGCGAGATGTAGTTGGCCATCACCAGCGAGTGGTTGGCGAAGAAGCCGAACGGCGTGCCGTTGAGCACGATCGGACTGCCCAGCGGTGCCTGGGTGTCCTCCAGCTCGCGGATGATCTGGCGCAGGCTCACCAGCGCGTTCTTGTCGCGCAGCACGCGGTCGAAGTCCACCTCCACGGCCTTGAGGAAGTGCAGCAGCGCCCAGGTCGACCCGCGCGCCTCGTAGAACACGTCGTCGATCTTCGTCCACGGCGTCCGGACCATGGTCAGCCCGTCCGGGCCAACCTCGCCGCTGCTGTCCGGATCGGTGTCCAGCACCGCCTGCCCGGCGCTGGCGGACAGGCGCTGGGAGAGCGAGCCCAGGCGCTTTTCCACGATCGCCAGCCAGTCGGCCAGGTTGTCGGCGCGGGCGTAGAAGTGGGCGTTGCCGCCGGGGGCTTCGATGCGCGCCAGATACGCTTCCACGCGCGCGATGCCCTTGCGGTACTGGCTCTCGCTCGAGGGCAGCAGCCAGCGATCATTGGGCGAGGAAAACAGCGGGTCGGCCTCGGCCAGGTCGACATCTTCCACGCTCTGGGTCTGCGAGCGGGAGAAGTCGTTGCGCATCGCCTTGGCCAGGTCGCGCACCTGCACCAGCGCACCGAACTCCCAGTTGGGCATGTTGTCCATCAGCACGCCGGGCGGCAGCTTGTCGTTGGAAAGGTAGCCGCCGCGCTTGTCCAGGAGCGTGCCGGCCACGCGCGCGAGCGAACGCACCATCGCGCTGCCGGTTGCCGGCGGGCCGCTGCGCGCCGGCGCGGTGTCGGCGGGCGCGCCGGGGGCATCGAGCAGCGAGGGCTCGTGGTCCCACCACCACATCAGCGCCAGGGCGGCCAGAATGTACGCGCCGCCCAGCACCGTGCCGAGGCGGATGAAAAGGTGGCTGCGTCTGCCGCGGCGCGGGCTGATCGCATCGCTCATGGAAAAATCTCCGGTGGCCGGTGGCCATAGCGTAACCCCATCGGGCGTCCGGCGAGCGCGGGTTCGTGTTACAAGGCCTTCCCTCGCCGCCGCGTGCGGCCGGCCCGTTCCGCTGATCGAGATCCTTCCGACGTGAATCCGTTTTCACTGCTGCGCAAACCCGCCTGGGAACACAAGGATGCCGCCCGCCGCGCCGCCGCGGTCGCAGGCGGGGAGCACCCCGACCTCATCGCGCGCCTGCCCGACCTGGCGCGCACCGATCCCGACCCGGCCGTGCGCTTGGCGGCGGTGCGCCGCATTGACGACCTCAGCCTTCTGGGCGACCGCTCGCGCAACGATGATGCCGCGACGGTGCGCGAGGCCGCGCGGCAACGCTACATCCAGCGCCTGCTCGACGCGCGCGTGCCCGAGCCCGAGCGCGAGCGCGTGCTGGCGGTGGAGGAGGACGGCGAAATCCTCGCCACGCTGGCACAGCAGGCACCCGAGGCCACGCTGCGCCGGCTGGCGCTGGAGCGCGTGCAGCGGCCGGGTCTTCTGGCCGAACGCTGCGTCACCGATCCCGACCCGGCGCTGCGTCGCTGGCTGCTGGATCGGATCGAGGACATTCCCACGCTGGAGCGCATCGCCGAACGCGCCCGCAAGAGCGACAAGCTGCTTTCGCGCACCGCGCGCGAACGGGTGCAGGCCGCGCGCCTGGCGGCGGGCGATCCGGCCGCCACCGCCGAACGCGCCCTGGCAATCTGCGAGGAGCTGGACACGCTGCGCCGCAGCGTCGCCGCCGACGCCGCCGAGCGTCGCGAAGTGCTCGCGGCCGAATGGGACACGCTGCGCCCGCGCCTGGACGAGGCCATGGAGCGTCGCGTCATGGGCTACTTCAGCGCACTCGATGCCGCGCTTGCGCCGCCCGCGCCGGAGCCGCCCTTGCCCGAACCCGCGCCGGAAGCCGCCGCGGAACCCCCGCCTGCGCCGCGCGAACCCGACACCGCGCTCGCCGCGCTGCTCGCGGAGCTGGAGGCGCGCGCCGCGCGCCTCGGGCCGCGCGATCTGGAAGCGCTGGAACGGCGCTGGCTGGCGCGGCTGCGCCAGGTCGAACCGCTGCTGCCCGAAGAACACGCCCAGGCGGCCCGCTTCCGCGCCCAGGCCACGGCGCTGCACCACCAATTCGAGGAGAAGGCGCGCCGCCGCCAGGCCGCGCTCGACACCCTGCCCGAGCGCGTCGCGCAGCTCGAAGCCGCCGTCTCCGCCGGCCATCTGGCGGCGGCGCGCGATCTGGAGCACGGCCTGCAGGCCGACACGCGCCTGCTGGGCGAGCAGGTCCCGCGCGCCTTGCGCCGACGCATTGGCGAGGCCGGGCGGGAACTGGCCTCGCTGGGGCGCTGGCAGCACTGGTCCGACAACAAGGCGCGCCTGCGCCTGATCGAAGAGGCCGAGGCGGTGCCGGGTGCCGGACTGCATCCGGATGCGGTCGCGGCAAAGGTCAAGGAGCTGCAGGCCGAATGGCAGCAGCTCGACGACGCCGGCGGGCGCGAGGCCGGCGCGCATCCGCTCACCGGGCGCTTTCGCGGTGCCTGCCATCGCGCCATCGCGCCGGCGCGGCCCTATTTCGAAAAACGCCGCGAGCTGCGCGGCGCGCGGCGCGAGGAGATCGAGGCCTTCCTGGCGGAGCTGGAGCCGCGCCTTGCCGACGAGCTTCCGATCCGCGACCTGCTGACCCTGCGCCGCCAGATCATCGACCAGCTGCGCCTGACCGACGAGCTGGAGCCGGGCGCGCGGCGCGAAGTCGGTCGCCGCCTGCGCGCGGCGATGGAGCGCGCCAGCGCCGGCATCGCCCGCTGCGAGGGCGAGGCCGAGGCGGCCAAGCGCAAGCTGCTGGCCAACCTGCGCCGCGACCTGATGCATGCCGAACTGGATGCCGCGCTGCCGCTTGCGCGCCAGGCCCAGGCCGCGTGGAAAACCCTGCCGCGCGCCGCGCGCAAGGTCGACGACGCGCTCTGGAAGGAGCTGCGCGAGCTGGTCGATCCCTGGTTCACCCAGGCCGATGCGCGCCAGCGCGAACAGCAGGCCGCGCAAACCGCCAGCGCCGACGAGGCGCGCGCCATTCTTGCCGAACTGTCGGCGCTGGCGGACGCCGACGCGGCGACCCTCGCCCAGGCCGAGTCCCGCCTCGCGGGTCTGCAGGCGCGCTGGCGCGCGCTCGCCGATGCGCAGGTGGAAACCGCGGAGCGCGCGCCGGTCAACGAGCGCCGCCCCGAACGCGGACCGCGCCGGTCGCCGCCGCGCTCGACCCTGGACGAGCGTGCCTTCGATCGCGCCGTGGCGCGCGTGCGTGAAGCCGTCGCGCGCGTGGCCGCGGCGCGCCGCGGCGAGGAGCTGCGCCTGCTGTTCCAGGCCGGGGCGCTGGTCGATGCTGCCGAAGCGCTCGCGCGCGGCGAGATCGAGGCGCGCCGCGAGGCGTTCCAAACGCAGTTCGACGCGTTCGCCCTGGCCGGCGACGCGAAGGCGGCGCTGCAGACGCGCCTGCGGGCCGCGCTCGATCCCGCGGATACGGCCGCGGCGGACGCGGCGGCCCAGGCCCGGGCCGAGGAGCTCACCGTGCTGGCCGAACTGGCGCTGGAGCGCGATTCACCCGCCGGCGCGCGCGAATTGCGCCGGCGCATCCAGATCGAACGCCTCTCGCGCCGCCTCGCCGGCGAGGACACCGGCGACGAGCTGCGCAGCCTGCTGCTGCGCTACGTCGGCCTGAGCCAGGTGCCGCCGGCCTGCCGCGCCGCGCTGTCGGCGCGCTGGCAGGCGCTGCTCTGAGTCAGGAACTGGCTGGACAATCGCAGTAAACTAGCGGGCTTGCCAAGGAAAGCCCCCGATGTCGTTCAAAGACCACCTCCGCGAACTGGTGCTTCAGGCCCTGCTCGACCTCAAGCGCGCCGGCACGATCACGCTGGAGGACGAACCGGCGTTCGTGATCGAGCGCGCCAGGAATCCCGAACACGGCGACTACGCCACCAATGCGGCGATGCTGCTGGCCAAACCCCTGCGCCGCAACCCGCGCGAGCTGGCCGAAGCCATCGTCGCGAGCCTGCCCAAGTCCCAGCACATCGAGGCGGTGGACGTGGCCGGCCCGGGCTTCATCAATTTCCGCCTCACCGCCACCTGCCGCCAGAGCGCGGTGCGCCGCGTGCTGGAGCTGGGCGAGCGCTACGGCTGGCAGCCGGAAGCATCGCGCGAATCGATCACCCTGGAATTCGTTTCGGCCAACCCGAACGGCCCGCTGCACGTCGGCCACGGGCGCGGCGCGGCCTACGGCGCGAGCCTGGCCGCGATCAAGGAAGCCGCCGGCCACACCGTGCAGCGGGAGTACTACGTCAACGATGCCGGCCGCCAGATGGACATCCTCGCGGTCAGCGTCTGGGTGCGCTATCTGGAGCTGGGCGGCGTCGCCGTGCGCTTTCCCGACAACGGTTACCAGGGCGACTATGTCGTCGAAATCGCCCGCGCCCTGCGCGCGCGGGAGGGCGACGGCCTCCTGCGCAAGGCGCTGGACGTGGAGTCCGACCTGCCGCCCGATGAAACCCAGGGCACCGAAGCGGTGCCGGGCGACAGGGAGAAGCACGTCGATGCGCTCATCACGCGCGCCCGCTCGCTGCTGGGCGAGGCCGGTTACCATCGCCTGTTCGACGCCGGGCTGGCCTGGTGCCTGGCGGACATCCGCGACGACCTCCAGCAGTTCCGGGTCAGGCACGACAACTTCTTCTCCGAACGCTCGCTGATGACAGAAGGCTACGTCGCGCGCGCCATCCAGGTGCTGCGCGACAAGGGCCACCTCTACGACGCCGGCGGTGCCACCTGGTTCCGCGCCACCCACTTCGGCGACGACAAGGACCGCGTGGTGGTGCGCGAGAACGGCGTCACCACCTACTTCGCTTCCGACCTCGGCTACCTTCTGAGCAAGTTCGAGCGCGGCTTCGAGCGTGCCCTCTACATCTTCGGTGCCGACCACCACGGCTACATCGCGCGGCTCAAGGCCGCAGCGCAGGGCCTGGGCCTGGATCCGGCGCAGATCGACATCCGCCTGGTGCAGTTCGCCATCCTCTACCGAGGCGGCGAACGCGTGCAGATGTCCACCCGCGCCGGCAGCTTCGTCACCCTGCGCGAGCTGCGCGAGGAGGTGGGCACCGATGCAGCGCGCTACTTCTACGTCATGCGCGGCAACGACCAGCACCTGGACTTCGACCTGGATCTGGCCAAGAGCCAGTCCAACGACAACCCGGTCTACTACATCCAGTACGCCCACGCCCGCATCTGCGCGATTTTCCGCCAGCTTGCGGAAAAGAAGTGGAGCCATACTCGTTCGGCGGTGGAAACCGCGCGCACCCGTCTGGTCGAACCGCAGGAACAGGCGCTGCTGATGGAACTGTTCCGCTTCCCGGAAATGGTGGAAGCGGCGGCCGAGCACGATGCGCCCCAGCTCATCGCCACCTACCTGCGCGAAGTGGCCGGCGAATTTCACAGCTATTACAACGCCACCGCCATCCTCGTGCCCGAGGAAGAGCTGCGCAACGCGCGTCTGGGTCTGTGCCTGGCGGTCAGGCAGGTGCTGGCCAACGGCCTCGCGCTGATCGGCGTGTCGGCCCCGGAGACGATGTGATGGCAACCCGACGCAAATCCCAGGCCCGACGCGGCGGCGAACGCCGCGTGCCGATCTGGATCTGGCTGCTGGGCGGCATGCTGATCGGCCTGGGCCTGTCGGCGGCGCTGCTCATCTACGACCGTGACGGACGCCTGCCGGGGCCGCGCCCCAATCCGGCGGCGCAGGCCCCGCGTGAGTCGGAGGCACCGATCGCACCGGCACCCAGGGCACCGACGGAAAAGCAGAAGCCGCGCTACGACTTCTACACCCTGCTGCGCGAGCGCGAAACCCAAGTCTCGGACAAGGAACTGGCCGAGAAGGTGCGCGCCGAAACCATCCGGCCCGCCGCGCCTGCGCCTGTCCCGGCGCAGGCCGCGCGCGAGCGCTACCTGCTGCAGGCCGGTGCCTTCCGCGACGTGCGCGATGCCGATGCGGTGAAGGCGCGCATCGCGCTGGCCGGGCTGCAGGCGCGCGTGGAAACGGCGAACGTCAACGGCGCGCCGGTGCACCGCGTGCGCCTGGGACCGTATGCCACCGCGAGCGAGCTGGAAGCGGCCAAGCGCCAGCTCGCCGAAAACGGCGTCCCCGACACTCTGGCGGTGCGCGAGGCGCTGGACTGATCCACCCGTCCCGGCGCATGGCGCACCGGGGCGTCTTCCGGCAGGCGCGGCTCCACCATTGGGCCGGTTACGGCCCTTCGAAGCCGTCCGCGAATAGGTCGTCCACAGGCAGCATCGGTGCCACGATGCGGTAAACCTTGCCCGCGGTCATGTCGGTGAAATAAAGGTGACCGTCCTCGCCTTCGCCGAACCCGGTCGGCATGTTGATCGCGGGATCGTTGCTCCAGGTCTTGGCCAGGGTCCAGCTGCCGCCGCTCTCGGTCGCTGCGAACAGGCGGTTGTAGTAGGCCTCGGCATAGAACAGCACGCCGCTGATGCTGGTGTACGGGCCGCGATAGCGGAAACCGCCGGTGATCGACACGCCGATGCTGCGCCCGTAGGTCAGGATCGGATCGGTGCGGCCGGCCAGCGCGCACGGAACCGTGGTGCTGCCGCGCACGTGGAAGCCCTCGCACACCTTCCAGCCGAAGTTGAGCCCCGTGGCCGAACCGGGCACCAGGTCGATTTCTTCCCACGCGTTCTGCCCCACGTCGCCGATGATCAGATCGTGGGTGAGACGGTCGAAGCTGAAGCGCCAGGGGTTGCGCAGGCCGTAGTGGTGGATCTCGTCGCACGCCGCCGCATCGCCGCCGGTGTCACCGGCAAAGGGGTTGCCGGGCGGGATGCCGTAGGTGCGCAGCGCCGGGTCGGCACCGCACAGGTCGGCACCGGCCGGCGTGTTGGTGCTGTCCACGTCGATGCGCAGCATCTTGCCCAGCAGCGCGTGTGAATCGGCGCTGCCGCGGGGCACGCCGGCCGGTGCGGTGCCGGTGAAGCCGGCGCTCGGGGTGCACCCGACCATCGTGGCCGGCGACAGCGACTGCCCGGAATTGCAGGGATCATTGCCGCTGCCGCCGTCGCCCATGCCGATGTAGAGATACCCGTCCGGGCCGAAGTGGATGTCGCCGCCGTTGTGGTTGGAATAGGGCTGGTAGACGCGCAGCACCACGCTGCCGCTGGCCGGATCCGCCTGGTTGGCATTGCCGGAGGACACCGTGTACCGGGCCACCACCGTGCTGCCGCTGCCGTCGGTGTAGTTGATGAAGAAGCGCCCGTTGCTGGCGTACTGGGGATGGAAGGCCAGGCCCAGCAAGCCGCGCTCGCCGCCCGTGGTGAAGCCCAGCGGCGGCGAACTGCCGCCGGAGCCGATGTCGAGGAAGGGCGTGGGCAGCAGCGCGCCGCCGGCGTCCACGACGCTGATGATGCCGCCCTGGCGCACCACGAACAGCCGGTTGCTGCCGTCGCCGGCGTTTCGTACCGCCAGCGCGCCGCCGACGCCGCCGGCCACGATGGTCTGGAAGGTGATCGCATCGAGATCGGCCGGGGCGGCGGCCGCATTCCATCCGGCCACGGCCAGCGCCGCGCTCATGCATGAAGCAAGGAGTCGTTTCATCGGGAAGCACCCCATTGATCTGGGGCGCGCGATGCTCCGTGCAACCGCGCGCCCTGCGGCCCCCCGCGCAAGGGTTATACCCCAAACAGGGTAGGACCGGGGCCGTCGATGGCGATCGCTTCGCGTGCGCGCGCCCCGGGGGAAATGGCAAACCGCAGCTGACCGGAAGGCGATGCGCCCCCTCGACTGTCACGAGACTGTCACCCCGATTTCATATCGTGCGCGCCATTCGTCTTGCCGGATCGCGCGCCGCTCCCAGCTGCAGCGCCGGCACCACGCACCCCTTCCCCCTTGTGCCGCAGTCCGATGAAATCCTCCCCGCTCAGCCTTGCCATCCTGGTCGCCCTGACCTCTCTTTCGGCGTACGCCGAGTCCAGCGCCTTGCCCGAGCCCGCAGCTCCCGATCCTGCGGTCACCGAGCTGTCCGAAATCGTCGTGGAACAGACCCGTGTCGTGGAAGAAGGCGGTGGTCAGTTCGACGCCATGCAGCTGCGGCGCGAATCGGCGCAGCTGCTGGACGTGCTGTCCTACGAGCAGATCGCGCGCAGCGGCGACTCCAATGCCGCCGTGGCACTGCGCCGGGTCACCGGCCTGAGCCTGGTCGATGACCGCTTCATCTACGTGCGCGGCCTGGGCGAACGCTACTCCGCGACCCTGCTCAACGGCGCCCAGATTCCCAGCCCCGACCCGACCCGGCGGGTGGTGCCGCTGGACCTGTTTCCCGCCGGCCTGCTGTCGGGCATCGAGGTCAACAAGAGCTACAACCCGGCGCTGCCGGGCGAGTTCGGCGGCGGCACGGTGGACCTGCGCACGCGCGGCATTCCGGCGGCGCGCCTGTTCAAGGTCGATCTGGGCCTGGGCTTCGTCGATGGCACCACCGGCAAGGATGGCTGGCGATCGGCCAGCGGCGATCGCGATTGGCTCGGGCGCGATGACGGCCTGCGCGCGCCGCCTGCCGGCGTGCTGCAGCGCCCGCTGCCGCCGCGCGGCTCGGAGGCGCTTGCGGACCTGGGGCGCGAGGTCATGGCCAAGCCCTTCGGCGTATCGCAGCGCTCGCTTGGCCCGGACGGCAACGCGGCGCTGTCCTTCGGTGACGTGTGGGGCGGCGACGACCTGCGCATGGGCTTCATCAGCGCCGCGCGCTGGTCGCAGAGCTGGGACAAGCGCGACGAGGACCGTGCCGAATACGCCCGCCTCGGCGATGGCCGCCTGGTCGCCAGCGAGGACTACCGGCGCGAGCGCACCGAGCAGAACGTGGCGAGCAGCCTGTTCCTTTCCGGTGGCGTCGACGTCGGCGCAAACCACCACCTCGACGCCACCCTCATGCGCCTGGCCCAGAGCATCCAGCAGGACCGCATCGACACCGGCCTGCGCGCACTGGGTACGCCCGAGCGCACCACCCAGAGCGAGTGGGTGGAGAACGTGCTCACCAGTCGGCAGCTCAGCGGCGAGCACCGCTTCCCGAGCGCGGGCGATGCGCAGGTGCGCTGGCAGGTCACCGACTCGGACGCGACCCGCGACCTGCCGTTCGCGCGCAGCTACCTCTACACCCGCAACGCCGCCGACGAGTACGTCTACACCTCCAGCTTCCCGGCCCAGATGCGCTGGGAAATGATGCGCGACGACGCGCGTGAGGCGCGCCTGGACGCGTCCGTGCCGTTCACCCTTGGCAACGACGCCGAGCTGGCCCTGTCGGCCGGCGCCAGCCGCCTGCGGCGCGACCGCGACTCGGAAATCTGGCGCGTCAGCGTGCGCCACCTGACGCAGCTGCCGACCGGCAGCACCCCGATCGACGAGATCCTCTCGCCGGAAAACATCGACGCCCGTCGCCTCGAACTGCTCTCCGCCAGCCAGCCCACCGATTTCTACCAGGCCAGCCAGTCGCTCGACGCCGCCTACCTGCGCGCCGATCTGCGCCTGGGTGCGTTCCGCGCCGACCTCGGCGTGCGGCGCGAGGAAAACGACCAGAGCGTGGTGACCCAGGATCCGTTCCTGCCCGGCGCGGTGCCGACGACCGCGCGTCTGGAAGGCAGCGACACCCTGCCTTCGGCCACGCTGACCTGGGCCTACTCGGACAACGCCCAGCTGCGCGCCTCCTGGAACCGCACCGTGAGCCGTCCGGAGTTCCGCGAGCTGTCGCGCGCGCCCTACACCGATCCGGCGCTGGACCTGACTGTCGTGGGCAACCCCAACCTCAAGCAGACCCGGATCACCAGCTACGACCTGCGCTGGGAATACTATTTCACCGGCACCGACAGCCTGTCGGTGGCGCTGTTCCGCAAGGACTTCAACGATCCGATCGAACTGGTGAGGACGCCGGCATCGAGCGATCTGCTGGAACTGCGCAATGCCGATACCGCCTACGTGCAGGGCATCGAGTTCGAGATCGGCAGCAACCTGGGCTACTTTGCCGACGCCGGCTGGGTGCCCGAGGCGGTGCGCAACGCCATCCCCTGGTACGACCTGGCGCTCAGCCTCAACCATGCGCGCATCGATTCGGAAGTGGACCTGGGTGCCAACGTCGGCATCCAGACCCTGGCCACCCGCCCGCTGCAGGGCCAGTCGCCCTATCTCACCAACTTCGCCCTGACCTGGTTCGATCCCGAGGCGGTGCATGAGGCGACGCTGCTCTACAACGTGGGCGGAAAGCGCATCAGCAAGGTCGGCCTGCAGGGTTTGCCGGATGAATACGAACAGTCCTTCGGCCAGCTCGACTTCAGCTATTCGCGCCACTTCGCGGAGAACTGGAAGCTGCGCCTGCGGCTGCGCAACCTGCTCGACCCGGCGGTGGAGTTCACCCAGGGCGACGAAGTGTCGCGGCGCTATCGCAAGGGGCGCGAGATTGCGGTGAATCTGGAGTGGAATTACTGATCCGGTGCGGATGGGGCACGGGCCGCGCCCGGCCCGCCCCACCGCCGGCCCCACGACTCATCCGCGCGGCTTGGCGCGGTGGGTCGCGGTGGCGGTCCACGGATCGTCGGGCCAGGGATGTCGCGGATAGCGGCCCTTCATTTCCTTCTTCACTTCCGGATAGGTGCGTTCCCAGAAGCCCTTGAGGTCCTGGGTGACCTGCAGCGGGCGACCGCCGGGAGACAGCAGGTGCAGGGTGAGCGGCACGCGGCCCGCGGCGATGCGCGGGGTGTCGGCCAGGCCGAACAGTTCCTGCAGCTTCACCGCGAGCACGGGCGCGCCGTCGTGCTGGTAGCGAATCGGGCGCTCCAGGCCCGAGGGCACGAGGATGCGCGTGGGAGCCAGCGCGTCGATCTTCTGGCGCGCGATCCAGTCGGCGTGCGACTTCAGCGCCTCGGCAAGTTCCGCCTCGCCTAGCGCATCCAGCCGCCGCTTGCCGGCCAGCGCCGGGCGCAGCCAGTCGTCCAGCGTGGCCATCAAGGCGGCATCGGAAACGTCGGGCAGGGCCGCGGCCTCGTCCGGCAGCCAGTCGCGCAGGCAGCGCACCCGCTCGCGCCACTGGCGAAGGTTCTCCGTCCAGGGCAGCGCCTCCAGCCCGGCCTCGCGCACCGCATCCACCAGCGCGTCGGCGAAACGGGCCGGGTCGGGCTGGGCGATGGGCCGCACATCGAGCAGGATGCGGTCGAAGCGGCGTTCGCGCCGCGCCGCGATGCGCTGCGCGTCCGCATCCCAGAACACCCGGTCTTCGGTCACGAAGCGCGCCGCGAAGGCGCGCTCCAGCGCGGCCTCGTCCACGGGCGCGGCGCGCAGCACGCGCGCGTCGCGCTCGGCCTCGCGCAGCTCGGCAATGACGATCCACGCTTCGCCGTAGAGCGCGCTGTCGGGCGCGAGCGTGGCGCTGCGGCCGTTGGCGAGCTGGTAGCGGTGCGGGTCGGACGGATGCTGGTGGGCGATGCGGTCGGGGAAGGCGAACATCAAAAGATCGCCAAGGCGATGGGCGGCGGCATCGGCCGGCGCTGCGGCGCCCACGCCCAGCCGCCGCCGCCACTGTTTCGCGGCCTGGTCGATCGCGGCCAGCGCGCCGCGCGAAGCCTCGGGCGGCGTGTGGCCGGCGCGGAACGCGGCCAGCGCCTGCCAGCGCGCGGCGATGTCGTCGCGGCGCGGGCCTTTCAGCGGATCGCGCGCTTCAAGCAGGGCCGCCAGATCGCAGGCCAGCGCCGCGTCTTCCGGCAGGTCCGGTGCCAGCAGCATCGCGCCGATGCGCGGATGGGTGCCGAGCTTCAGCAGGCGCTGGCCGAGCGGAGTGATGCGTCCCTGCGACAGCGCGCCGAGGCGTTCGAGCAGGTCGCGCCCCGCGGCCAGCGCGCCGGCGGGCGGCGGATCGAAGAAGCGCAGGTCGTCGCTGCCCCAGGCCGCCAGCTCCAGCGCCAGCCCAGTGAGTTCGGTGAGCGCGATTTCCGGGCGGCGGGCCGGTTCGAGCCGCTGCGACTGCGGCCAGAGCCGATAGCACCAGCCCTCGGCCACGCGGCCGGCGCGGCCGGCGCGCTGGTCGGCCGAGGACTGCGGGATCGTGACCACGTCGAGGCGCGGGAAGCCGGAGTTGGGATCAAAGCGCGGCTCGCGCGCCAGGCCGGAATCGATCACCACGCGCACGCCCGGCAGCGTGACCGAGGACTCGGCCACGTTGGTCGCCAGCACGATGCGGCGGCGGCCGTCGGCGGAAGGCTGCAGCACCGCGCCCTGCGCCTCGACCGCAAGCTCGCCGTGCAGCGTCAGCACCTCGGCCGCCAGCCCCGCGCCGTCGAGCGCACGCTGCGCCTCGCCGATCTCGCGCTGGCCGGGCAGGAACACGAGGATGTCGCCGGGGTGCGCGGCGAAGGCGTCCTGCACGCAGCGCCGCACCTGCGCGGCGAGCGGCTCGTCGCGCCGTGCCGGCGGGTGCGAGATCGTCACCGGGAAGCTGCGGCCTTCCGACGCCAGGCGCGGCGCATCGAGGAAGCGCGCAAGCTTCTCGCCATCGAGCGTGGCGCTCATCACCACGATGCGCAGGTCCTCGCGCAGCTGCGCCTGCACGTCGAGCGCGAGCGCGAGGCCGAGGTCGCCGGAAAGGTGGCGCTCGTGGAACTCGTCGAAGAGGATCGCGCCGACGCCGTCGAGCATCGGGTCGTCCTGGATCATCCGCGTCAGGATCCCCTCGGTCACCACCTCGACGCGGGTCGCAGCGCTGGTCCGGTTATCGAAGCGGATGCGGTAGCCGACGCGCTGCCCGACCTCCTCGCCCAGCCCGCGCGCCATGAAGCCCGCTGCCGCACGCGCCGCCACCCGGCGCGGCTCCAGCATCACGATGCGCCGCCCGCCGAGCCACGGCGCATCAAGCAGGGCCAGCGGCACCCGCGTGGTCTTGCCTGCGCCGGGCGGCGCTTCCAGCACCAGGCGCGGGTGCGCCGCCAGCGCATCGCGGATCGCCGGCAGCAGCGCATCGATCGGGAAGACGGGTTCGGTCATGGGCTGCGAAGGGTAGCGCAGGGCGCGCGCCGCGCAGCGGCGGGCGGCTGGTGCCGCGCGCGGCCTCTGGCAGGCGCGAAGGTCCGCCGCTATCGTCTGCCGACCTTTCCCTGCTCCGTGGAGCTTCCCATGCGCTTCCTCGCCGCCTGCCTGCTTTCCGCCGCCGCCTTCCTCGCCCACGCCGGCGGCTACACCGCCTACGGCGAAGCCTTTGCCGACGGTGCCGCCGTGCCGGTGTCCGAGGCCATCGCCGCGTTCGATGCCCACGCCGACAAGCCTGCGCTATACAGCGGCCGCATCACCGAGGTGTGCCAGAGCAAGGGCTGCTGGATGGTGCTCGAACACGAGGGCCAGGCCGCGCGCGTGATGTTCGGCGCGGACGCCTTCTTCATTCCGAAGGATTCCACCGGCAGCGCCATCGTGCACGGCACGCTCGCGCGCAAGGAGCTGACCGCGGCGCAGATCGCGCACATGAAGGCGGACGGCAACGGCGGCGACGTCGCCGCCGTGGAATACCGCATCATCGCCGACGGCGTGCGGCTGGCGGGAAATCCCTGAGTCCGGGGGCATGGCGGATTCGCCGGTGCCGCCGCCATCGCGCCGGCACCGACCCGGGCGCGCGCTCCCCGGGCGTACCTGGAGCACGCGCGCGGCATTGAAGCGCGGGGTCAATTCGCCGCCCGAACGTACCCGGGCTGCGCCTCGAACCACTTTTTTGCGCCCTTGAGGCGGAACTGGCGCTGGCCGTTGTCCACGTCCACGCCCACGCCGAGCACGCCCCAGCGGGCGTGGAGCTGGCCGGACGGCTGCTCGCCGCAGTAGCGGATGCGCCCTTCGAGATCGAATCGGCCGTTGTTGGCCCGCATGTCGTCGACGACGAGGCACTCGCCCTGCCGCTGGAGCCGCGCGCTGGCGTCGGCTTCGCCGGCGTCGATCAGGCGGCGGATCCAGCTCGGGAACTGGCGGCGCTGGGCAAAGACGGAAAGCAGCGGGGCCACGTCGCGCAGCTTCACCTGCGCATCGACCGCCAGCGCCATCGGCTGCTCGAAGTCCATCAGGCCGTCCTTGAGTTCGGCCACGCCCCACCAACCGCGCGTCGTTTCGCTTTCCGGCCGCAGGATGCCGACGTGCTGCAGCGCGATGCGGGTACCGGGCAGGTGGAACTGGCGTTCGGCGAGGCTGGCGGCGGCCAGGTGCGCATCGACCAGGAGGTTGCCGCGCAGCACCAGTTCGCCCAGGCTCAGGGTGGCCTCCGTGGCGCGGAGCAGGAAGGTGCCGCCGCTGCGGTTTTCCGCCACCTGCATGCGCATGTCGGCATCGATGCTGCCGCGCCCGGCGAGGAGCTTCACGCCGTGCGGCGGCAGATAGCGGTTGAAGCGCGCGAGGTCGGGCAGGCGGGCATCGCGAAATCGCAGGCGCACATCGAGCGAGTCCGCCAGGGTCTGCATCTGCCCGGTGCCGGCCAGTTCCAGACGCAAATCGCGGCCCGAGCCCAGCACCGCGTCGGGCTTTCCGGCGGGTGCCAGGTCGAAGCGATCGAGTACCACGGAGGCGACCAGTCGCGCTTCGCCGCCATCCCCCGGTTCGATGTCGGCGCGCGCGTGCGCTGCGCCCTGGAAGCGGTGCGCGTATGCGGACAGGCCGAACTCGGCGTCGCGGATCGCCAGCGCGGTGCCGGGTGCCAGATGGCCCGCCGTCACCCGGATCCTGCCCTTCACCTCGCCGCGACCCTCCAGTTCAAAGTCCTGCAGGCGGCGGAACAGCGGCCTGATGGCGGCGAGCGAGGGGAATTTCGAGTCGAGCTCGATGTCGCCATCGAGCCGCGCCAGCTGCTGCGGCCAGGGCGGCAGCGGCAGGCGGCGGGAAGCGAGCACGAGCCGCGCGCTGGCGCGTTGGATCAGGTCGGGAATCGGCGGCAGATCGAGCGCGAGCGCCAGGTCGTCGTCACGCGCGCGCAGCGCAAGCCGCGCCTCGCCATCCGTCGTCAGCCCGGAAAACGCGGTGACGGCGAGCGGCAGTCGCAGATCCAGCGCGCTGCCCGGCGCGAGCAGGCCGTGGTCGAGATCGAGTCGGGCTTCGATCCGTCCCGAATCCGCACTGGTGCGGGTTGCCACCTGCATGTCTTCGGCGATGCTGGCAACGAGGCCGAACGCATCGGCGTCAAGGCGCAGTTCGGCGACCAGCAGATCGAGGATCGCCGCGCCGGGATGCTCGCGCCGGCGGTGGGCGTCGATGCGTGCCGCAGCATCGATCGTTGCGTCATGCACCAACACGCGCCCACCGTGCAGCATCCGTGCCTGCTGCAGGTGCAGGCGCGAGGGCAGCAGCTCGAACGGGCCGCCGCGCAGCTGCTGGTGCCAGCGCGCCTCGGCCTGCGCCAGGCCTTCCAGCGTGGCATCACCGACGTCCAGACGCAGGGTTGAATCCACCCGCACCTGGTCGAACACCAGGCGCAGCGCGCGCTCCCCGTGCGGCGGCGCGGGCAGGGCGGGTTCCACTTGCCGCACGCTGACGCGCGGCGCGTCAGCCTCGATCCACGCGAAGCGCAGTTCCCGGCGCAGCAGCGGCCAGAGGGCGATCCGGCCGCGGGCGCGCTCGGCACCGATTTCCCAGGCGGTGCTGCGCGCCTGCCCGCCCAGCGTCACCCGGATGAGCGTGATGCGGCCGGGCCAGAGCATCCAGCCGCCCTGCCAGTGCATCTGGAAGCGTTCGGGCTTGCGGTTGACCAGAGGCTCGAGCAGCGGCGAATTGATCAGCGCGTTGACCAGGACCAGGTACGCAGCCACCCCGACCAGCGCGCGGCGCAGCAGGCGCAGCGCGCGGCGCGGTCGGGCGGCGCGCGCACCAGCCGGCGTCATTCCAGCGTGAACCACTGCACCTCGACGCGGCGGTTGAGGTCGCTGTCCGGGCTGGCCGGTTCCTCCCAGCCGCGCCCGACCAGCTCGATGCGCGCCGGATCGATTTTCGGATAGCGCGCCAGCAGCGCGTCGCGCACCGCCTGGGCGCGCTGGCGCGACAGCTCCATCGCCTTGAGCGCCATCGAACGCACCAGCGGCTGCCCGCCCTGCTTCTCGAACTCGGGCAGGCGCGCGTTGTCGACGTGACCGCGCAGCAGCACGATCGAGCCGGGGCTGACCTGCAGGAAGTTGCGGATGGTGTCGAGGTATTCCTGGTTCTGGCTGGCGTTGCGGTCCAGCACGGCGGAATTGGGTTCAAAGAAGAAGCGGATGTCGCGACTGAGGAGTGCGTCGCCCTCCAGCGACACCGCGCCGCCGGTGCGGATCGGCGCGATGGCGATGGTCTGGCCGGCGAACTGGCCCGCCTTGGTCAGCGCGTCGAGCCACTGGGTATCGACGAAACGCGCCGGGTCGGCCGGGTTGCGGATGAGGTTGCCGTAGGCCAGCACCGAGGACTGGAAGATGCCCTGGAAGGAGCCGGCCGCATCGATCTGGCCGCTGAAAAACGCGAGGTTCTCCGGCAGGTTGGACAGGTGCACCTTGGCCAGCTCGGCGCGCGCGTCAGCCGCGCTCCACCCGAACGCCTTGGCGATCGTTTCCAGATGCGCCTCGGGAGTGTCGCGCACCTGGCGGTTGCCTTCCATGAGGCCGTGCACCAGCCCCTTCACCCACTCCGGCCGCGCCTGGGCGAAGCCCTTGTTGACGGTGAGGATGTCGGCCACCACCAGCAGGTTGCGGTTGGAGACCAGCGCCTTGGCGCGCCCCCCGGAGGCCGCCACCACCTCGTCGGTGCGCGGCGACCAGCCGACGCAGCCGTTGAGGCGCGGGCGGCTGATGGAAAGCTCGGCCGCGTAGGCGTCGCAGGCCACGAAGGCATCCTCGTAGAACACCAGCCCCAGCTCGCCGGCCGCCGGCCGCGCGTCGAGGTCGCGCAGCACCTTCACCGACACGCCCGCTTCGGAGGCGAGGTAGCGGATGAAGAACTCGCTCTCGTTGAACTGCGAGGCCGCCAGCACGCGCCCCTTGAGCTGGTTGATCGAGGTGATCCCCGCATCCACGACCACCTGGTCGGCACCGCGCGAAAAGCCGATCTGCGCCGGCACCACGATGTCGAACTGCCGTCCCAGCACCGCGAGGGTGTCGACCGTGGTCACCGAGGCGGCGACGCGGCCGTTGTTGAGCTTGGACCAGCCCTCCTCCTCCTCCAGCTTCAGCCGCACCTGGAAGCCGTAGTTGCGCGCGAAGAAGGAGTCGGGATTGGGTGCCAGCCCGCCGTTGGCGACCACGAGGCCGGCGTAGCCGGCGTACTCGCTGATGTCCACGTCGATGATGTCGCCCTGTGGCTGGTAGGCCGCGGCGGCATCGAGGGCGGGCAGTGCGGTGAGCGGCTCGATCGGATCGGGCGCATCGACCGCCTCCGCGCGCGCCTGGACCGCATCGCGGCTGCCGTCCGCCGGCAGGTCGGGGGCCTTCATGTCGCGCAGCACCAGCCAGCCGCCGAGACCGAGCAGCGCCAGGATCAGGATGAGGGTGATCACGACGCCGGCGGCGCTGCCGCGCTGGCGTCGGGCACGGGTGGTCTGCGGATGGATCGACTTCATCGCGACTCTCCTTCGGACAGGGGTTTGTCAGTGACGGGGTTGCCGCGCAGCACCCGCTGGGGCAGCGCGGCGGTTTCATCGAGGTTCAGCGCGCCCAGCAGGTCGCGCTGGCTGTCGAGCCAGCGGTCGGCCTCGTTGAAGGCCGAGGTGAGGGCGTCGAGCGAACTGCCGATGCGCTTTTCATCGCCGGCCAGGAGCGCCTGCTCGCGGATCAGCGAAACCTGCTGGTCGATGCGCGCCAGCTCCGCGTCGATGCGCTCGGCGCGCAGGGCGGCCTGGGCATGCGCGGCCTGGCGCGCATCGATCACCTGCTTCTGCTGCTCCAGGCTGCGGCGCAGCTCCGGGTCGAGATCGGCCTGGCCCAGGCGGCGGTCGATGCCGTCTTCCTGCTGCTGCAGCCGCGCGCTGTCCTCGCGCGCGCCGATCAGCACCTGGGAAATGGTCTGACTGGCGCTGAGCATGCGCAGATGCAGCCAGACCAGCTGCTCGATGCTGTCGGCGTAGCTGCGCATCATCGGGTCGGCGTCGAGCAGCGCCAGGATCTCGCGCCCGCGCCGCTCCAGCGTGCGCTGGCGCTCGCGCCGCTCGCGGTCGAGCGCATCGAGCAGGGTGAAGTAGCGCCGCTCGCCGGGATCCTCGCGCGCCGCCTGGGCCTCCACCGCCGCGCGAAAGCGGCGGTTGCTGGCCATGCCGAGCAGGTAGGCCAGCTCCAGACCGGCACCGAGCAGCCAGAAGCCCGGGCTGAGGAAGACGCCGAGCAGGCCCATGGCACCGAGGAAGAAAAAATTGGGTGGGATCGGCATTCCCATTGGCCGCGCCGTGAACGCGGCCCAGAGGCGGCGCGCGAAGCTCACGTCGCGTCTCCGCCGTAGTGGCGCAGGGCTTCCGGCACGAACTTCATGTCGGTGGCCTCGCGGATCGCGATGCGCATCTGGAAGGCCATCACGTCGGCCGGCACCGGCGGCTGGTAGCCGGTCAGGCATTCCTCCAGCGCTGCCAGGACATCGAGCCCGCGGGTGCGGGTGAGGCGATAGGTCTTGACCGCCAGCGCCTCGGCGGCACCGGGTGTGAGCAGGATCGGCAGCGCGAGGCCGGCCATCGCCCCGGCACCGGGCGCGATGCCGAAGCGCTTGAGCAGGACGTTGAGCAGCGCCGCGCTTTCCTCCGCGCTGGCGGTGGGCAGCAGCGGCACCTTCACGTCTACCCGCCCGGGGCGCTTGAGGTCCACCTCGATCAGGTCGGGGCGCGAGGAGGCGAGCATCCACATCAGCCGGCCGCGGTTGCCCGAGTCGCTCATTTCCTGCGCGATCATCGAGTACAGCCGGCCCGAGAGGCCGCTGTCGCCGCTGCCCGAATCGCGCCGCCCCAGGGCCTGGTCAGCCTCGTCGATGAACACGATGCAGCGCCCCAGCGCGCGGATCAGGCGGAAGATCTTTTCCAGGTTGCCCTCGCTCGAACCCACCCAGCGGTCGCGGAAGTTCTTGAGCTTGACCACCGGCACGCCCGCTTCGCCGGCGAGGCACTCGACCAGATAGGTTTTGCCGGTGCCGACCGGGCCGCACAGGAGGTAGCCCATCGGCAGCGCGCGCAGATCGCCCGCGCGCCACAGCGCGATGTCCTGGCGCAGCCAGTCCTTGAGCACGTCCGGTGCGTGGTAGTCGTCCAGACTGCGGCGCGATTCGACGAATTCGATCAGGCCCGCGGCATCGCCCTCCACCAGCGCCTTCTTCACCTGGACGAAATCCGCCGGCTGCAGCGGCCGGTGCTCGTGCGCGCGCTGGCGCACCAGGCTTTGCAGCGCGCTGATGCTGACTCCGGCCAGCGCCTGCGCGGCGGTTTCGTCGCCCTGCCCGGGATCGAACGCGGCCGGGTGGTCCAGGCGCAGCTGCGCGAGTGCGGCGGTGAGCCGGGGCACGTCGGGCAGCGGGATGCGCAGGCGCGCCACGCGCGGGTTGAAGGCGACCTGCGGGTGCAGATCGTTGAGGTTGTCGGCGATGAGGAAGCTGGCGAACGCGAGCTCGGAATAGGGTGCTTCGCTGGCGAAGTCGCGGATCAGGCTGGCGAGGCTGGCGATCTCGAAATCGCCTGGACGACCGCCCGGAAGCCACTGGTCGACGCCGCGCAGGATGAAGGCGATGTGCTCGTCCTCGCCGCGCCCCAGCGCGCGCAGGTTGGCGCGGTAACGCAGGTAGCGTGCCACCACGTCGAGCGCCGCGCGCGGCTCGCGCGGCAGCGGGCCGAGCTTCTCGAAGGCCGGCCAGTCGCGCAGCCGCTCGGCTCCGCGCGTGACGGCCAGCCCGTTGCCGGCATCGTAGGAAAACACCACCTGGAAACCGCCCAGGAGCTGGGCGTCAAGGTATCGGGTGAGGGACACCAGCCGGCCGTTCAGCACGAAGCGGTCGGCGCTGTTGCCGTACAGCACGAACTGCCCGTGGGCACCGCTCTCGTAGGCAAGCGCCAGTTCGGACAGCCAGGTGGGTGCGTGCGGTTCCAGCGGCATCTGGGCCTATCCAGAAATCGAGACGGACTCCCTCTCCCCGCGGGCGGGGAAAGGGAAAAATGAGGCTCACGCCGATTCGCTGTCGCTGGCGCGCGGCGTCGAACCCATGCTGCGCTCGGCCGGCTGCGGCAGCGGCGCACCTTCCAGGGTGAGGCCCTCGGCGGCGGCGAAGTCGGCCAGCGCCTGGTCGGCCAGGGCCTGCTGCTCGGCTTCCTTGAGGTTGATCTCGCCCATGTCGATGGAATCCTTCGCCACGCGCGCGCGGCCGGCCTGCTTGGTGCGCTCTTCCTCGACCATCTCGTGCAGGCGGTTGAGGGTGTCGCCCGAGTCGCCGATCTGCCCGATCATGCCGGCCGCCATCTCGTTCATGTCGGCCAGCGCCTTTTTCATGCGCATGTCGTTGATCGCGCCCTTGAGGCCATCGATCTTGGCGCGCGCCGCGCTCACCGCCACGTCGCGGGCCTTGACCAGGTTCCTGTAGGTTTCCTCGGCGTTCTCCAGCTGGCTGCGGTTCTCGACCAGTTCGCGCGCCACCGTCTGCAGGCGCAGGGCGAGCTGGGCGGCGGCGGCCTGATTCCCGGCACGCAGGTGCGCGCGGGTCTTGGCGCGCAGATCGCTGTCCTCGGCTTCCAGCTTGCGCACCTGGCTCATCAGGCGCTCGGCCAGCCCGGCGTGGGCGGCCAGACTCTGGTTGTAGCTGCCGATCTGCTTGCGCAGGTTTTCCTGCTCCAGCTCCAGCAGCGCCTCGGGATTGCGCTTCTCGATGCCTGAAACGAACAGCGACAGAAAGCCGCGAAATACATTCATCAAACGGGTGAACATGCCGCCTCCGGGGATGCAGAACGTGGGAACCGGCGCAGGATAACGCCTCGCGTACGGTTGCAGGACGCCGGACGCCATTCAACGTGACGCTTCGGTGCTTCGCAGGTCGGCTCTGCGTGGCCGCCGCCGCCGGGCATCGAACACCCCGTCGGGAACGTAGCCCCGACCTGAGATGCGCGACATGCCCCGTGCGGCGCGGTCAGAGCCGGTCCAGAACGCCGGCCAGTTCCGGGGCCAGCGGCGCGTTGAGGAGGTAGGGTGCGTTGCCCTGGTCCAGCGCGAATTCCAGCGAGGCGGCGTGCAGGAACAAGCGCTTGAGGCCCACCTGATCGCGCAGTCGCCGGTTGACGTCCTCGGCACCGTACTTGTCGTCGCCCGCCACCGGATGGCCGAGGTGGGCGGCGTGGACGCGGATCTGGTGGGTGCGCCCGGTTTCGATTCGCACTTCGCAATAGGAGTGTCCGCCGCGCCGCTCCAGCACGCGGAAGTGGCTGACCGACGGCTTGCCCTGCGCATGCACCTGGACATGGCGCTCGCCGCCCTGGCGCAGGCCGATGTGCAGCGGCGCATCCACCGTCAGCGTGCCGTCGGGCCGGCGTCCGGTGAGCAGGGCCAGGTAGCGCTTGGTCAGCCCCGCGCCGTGATCCTCGCGCAGCAGGGCCTGCAGTTCGACCAGCGCCGAACGCTTCTTCGCCACCACCAGCAGGCCCGAGGTGTCGCGATCGAGCCGGTGCACCAGCTCCAGCGTCTGGTCCGGGCGCAGCGCGCGCAGCGATTCGATCGCCCCGAAGCTGATGCCGCTGCCGCCGTGGCTGGCCATGCCCGAGGGCTTGTTGAGCGCCAGCAGGCGCGCATCCTCGAACACGATGGCCGCCTCCAGCGCGGCCAGCAGGCGCTCCGGCGGGCGCGTTGGGGTGCCCGGTTCGTCCAGCCGCACCGGCGGAATGCGCACCTCGTCGCCCTCGGCCAGGCGCGCGTCCGGCTTGGCGCGCTTGCCGTTGATGCGCACCTGACCGGTGCGCAGGAGGCGGTACACCATCGAGCGCGGCACGCCCTTGAGCTGGCCGGTGAGGAAATTGTCGATCCGCTGGCCGGCGCGGTCGGCGTCGACCTGCACCCGCCGGACCCCGGATCCGGGCCCGTTTGCCGCCGTTGTCATGGGATTGCTACACTGTACAAGCGAGATAACGTCAGGATTTGGCTGCACGCCGGAGTTGGTTGGCGGGCAGCAAGGGTTCCGGCGCAGGTCTGGCAGCGGCACGCAACCTGCGTGCAAGTGTATCCGCTGCGCGGTGCCGGGACAGGCAGTTCGCCCGAAAAGTGCATGCAACGGCTTTTCGGCTTGTAGGCCGACCGGATGCGAGAGCATCCAGCGGCTTTCCCTTTAGGTTTGAAATCGCGCTCCCGCGGGAAATGCCCGACGGTTCGATGCGCTGGAGATTCTGCACGGCGACGGTCCGCGCCTGGCGCGACCGGACGCCGCCCCCGAAACTGGGCGCGGAGCACCCGGCGTTCCTTGCGGCTAGAGCGCGTGAGGAATCGCAACACCATGAAAAGAATGCTGATCAACGCCACGCAGCAAGAAGAGCTGCGCGTGGCCATCGTCGATGGACAGACGCTGTACGACATCGACATCGAGCAACCCTCCAAGGAACAGAAGAAGTCCAACATCTACAAGGGCCGGATCACCCGGCTCGAGGCCTCGCTCGAGGCCGCCTTCGTCGAGTACGGTGCCGACAAGCACGGCTTCCTGCCGCTGAAGGAAATTTCCCGCGACTACTTCGTCGAGGGCGTGAATCCGAACAAGGCCACGATCAAGGAGCTCCTGCGCGAAGGCCAGGAAGTGGTCGTGCAGGTGGACAAGGAGGAGCGCGGCAACAAGGGCGCGGCACTCACCACCTTCATCTCGCTGGCCGGGCGCTACCTGGTGCTGATGCCCAACAGTCCGAGTGCCGGCGGGGTGTCGCGCCGCATCGAGGGCGACGACCGCGCCGCGCTCAAGGAGGCGCTGGACCGCATGTCGATTCCCGACGACATGGGCGTCATCATCCGCACCGCCGGCGTCGGCCGCGACGCGGAAGAGCTGCAGTGGGACGTCGACTACCTGCTGCAGGTGTGGAAGTCGATCACCGACGCGGCGCTGTCCAAGCCCGCCCCCTTCCTGATCTACCAGGAGTCGCGCCTGATCATCCGCGCGCTGCGCGACTACCTGCGCGCCGACGTCGGCGAGATCCTCATCGACAGCCAGGAAATGTTCGATGACGCGCGCGATTTCGTGCAGCAGGTGATGCCGCAGAACCTGCGCAAGCTCAAGCTGTACAAGGACACCACGCCGCTGTTCAACCGCTTCCAGATCGAGTCGCAGATCGAGAACGCCTACGAGCGCACCGTGCGCCTGCCCTCGGGCGGCTCGATCGTGGTGGACCAGACCGAGGCGCTGACCGCGATCGACGTCAACTCGGCGCGCGCCACCAAGGGTGGCGACATCGAGGAAACCGCGTTCAACACCAACCTGGAGGCGGCCGAGGAAGTGGCGCGCCAGATGCGCCTGCGCGACCTCGGCGGCCTGGTGGTGATCGACTTCATCGACATGGGTTCCTCCAAGCACCAGCGCGAAGTCGAGAACCGCTTGGCGCACGCGCTCAAGTACGACCGTGCGCGCGTTCAGGTCGGCCGCATCTCGCGCTTCGGCCTGCTGGAAATGAGCCGCCAGCGCCTGCGCCCGAGCCTGGGCGAATCCAGCCAGATCATCTGCCCGCGCTGCGAGGGCCACGGCCGGGTGCGCTCGGTGGAATCCCTGTCGCTGTCGATCCTGCGCCTGGTGGAAGAGCAGGCGATGAAGGACAACACCGGCCAGGTGCTGGTGCAGGTGCCTTCGGAAGTGGCCAACTTCCTGCTCAACGAGAAGCGCCGCGCGCTGATGGAGATCGAGCAGCGCCACGATGTGCCGGCGGTGATCGTGGCCGATGCCCAGCTCGAGATTCCGCACTACGAGGTCAGCCGCATCCGCGAGAACGAGCTGGACGAGGAGGAGAGCGGCAAGCCGAGCTATCGCCGCACCACCGCACGCAAGCAGGAAGTGCACGCGCTGACCCGCGCCAACCTCAATATCCCGCCCACTCCGGCGGTGACCGCGGTGCGGCCCAGCCAGCCGGCACCGATCCGCGAGGAAATGCCGGTGGAGAAGCCGCAGCCGACGCCGGCCCCGGTGCAGGTCGCGGCCGCCGCCGTGCCTGCATCGCGGGTGACGGCTCCCAAGCGCGGATTCTTTGCCTGGTTCGCCGGCCTGTTCGGTGGCGGTGATTCCACCTCGACGCCGGCTCCCGCCGCGCGCCGCGAAGGCGCGCCGCCGGCGCGCGGACCGCGACCGGGCCAGGGTACCGGCCAGAACGGTCGCCGCGACGGTCGCGATGGCCGTGGCGACAAGGCGCGCGGCGAGCAGCGTTCGCGCGGCAGCCAGGAGCGCGGTCGGCCCGGTGGGCAGGAACCGCGTGCCGGCACGGCGGCGAAGGAATCCGGGCAGGAGGCGCAGGGCAATCGCGCCGGCAAGCGTGCCGATGCGCCGCGCGCGGAGGCGGGCGGCAAGCGCGATGCGCGCCAGCAGGCGCGCGCCGACAATCGCGAGCCGGGTCGCGCCAGGCCCGCGCCGGACAAGGAAATCGCCTCGACCGGCAGCGTGCCGCGCGACGCCCAGCTTCCGGCGGGCGAGCGCAAGTCCGCGCCGGAGGCCGCGAAGGACGCCGTCGAATCGAACCTCCGTTCCGTGCCGGCGCGCGGTGCGCCGGTGGCCGAGGCGGAGAGCGAAGCCATCGACACTGCGGCGGCAGCGCCGGTCGAAGGTGTGGCAGTGACAGCGGAAGGCACCGAGCCGAGCGAGGAGGCGGGCGCGTCCTCGCGTCGCCGCCGTGGTCGCCGCGGCGGCCGTCGCCGCCGTCGTCAGGATGAGGGCGCGGCCGAAAACGGCGGCACGTCGGCCGACGGCCTGGATCTGGAGGACGAGGATGGCGACGAGGGCGCGATGCCCGCCGCGTCCCGCGCCGAGGCGCCCGGCGGTCGCGACCAGGCAGCGGCCGACGGGCCAGTCGAAGTTCGTCCGGCACCCGCGGCGGCCCTGCGTCCGGTGCCGGTTCTGGCACCGGCTCCCGTGCCCGCACCCGCACCCGCACCCGTGCCCGTGCCCGTGCCCGTGCCCGTGCCCGTGCCCGTGCCCGTGCCCGTGCCCGTGCCTGCCGAGGCGAGCGAGCCGGAAGCCGCGCCTGGCGCCGATTCCGAGGCGGCGGCTGCGGTCGAGGCGGTTTCGATCCCGGCTGCGAGCCCTGCGCCGGTCCCTGCACCGGTGGCGGAGCCTGCGCCGGCACCGATCGAAGTCGCGGCGGAGTCCGCGCCGACGCCGGTACCCGCCGCTCCGCTTTCGGCACACGAATCCTCGCCGGCACCCGCCAAACCGGTGGCACCGGCCGCCGATGCCATGAGCTCGGTGTTTGCTCCCGTGCCCGCGCCGCTGGAGCGGCGCGGGCCGGCCGAACCGGTGCGGATGTCGGTGGCCAGCGCGGTCGCCTCGGCGCTGCACGCACGCGGCCAGCAGGGCAGCCTGTTCGCCGCGCCCGAGCCGCGCCCTGCCGCAGAACAGGACGCAACGCCGGATCCGGCCGATTCCGAGCCGTCTGCGGAAGCCGCGGAGGCTCCCGATGCGCCGCCGGCGATCGGATCGGACACAGACGAGCGGTCAGGATCGTGAGGGCCAGCGGCCGGTGCCACGGCACCGGCCGCGGCTGCGGGGCGATGCCCGAGGGAACCTCAGTTCGCGGCCAGCCCGTGCTGCAGCGCCAGCCGCGTGAGCGAGGCGATGTCGTTCACTCCGAGCTTGGCGAACAGGTGGTACTTGTGCGTGGCGATGGTTTTCGAACTGAGGTTGAGGTTGTCTGCGATGACGGTCATGCGCAGGCCCTGCACCAGCAGCATCGCCACCTCCAGTTCGCGCACCGAGAGCTGCTCGAACGGCGAGCCGGTGGTATCGAGGCTGCTGATCGCCATCTGCTGGGCCACGGCGGCGGAAATGTAGCGCTTGCCGCGCGCCACGTCCCGGATCGCGCGCAGCAGCTCCTCGGCCGGCGCGGCCTTGCCCAGGTAGCCGTTGGCACCGGCGGCAAGCACCCGGCGCGGCAGCGGGCCGTCCTCCTGCGCCGATACCACGATGACGCGCGCGGGCGAGTCGCTGCGGGTCAGCCGATCCGTGACCTCCAGCCCGCTGATGCCGGGAAGGTGCAGGTCGCACAGCACCACGTCGGCCGGCGTTTTGCGCAGCTCGGCCAGCGCCTGCTCGCCGCTGCCGGCCTCGCCGACCACGGAAAAGTCGGTGTGCTGCTGCAGGAGCATGCGGAAGCCGGTGCGCACCAGCTCGTGGTCGTCCACCAGATAGACACGGATCATTCGGCCATTCTCCCCCTGCGGAAACGGCAACCGGCGCCAGCTCCCGATTCCCCAAGCCTACGCGATGGCCCGGCAAAGCGCCAAACCGGGGAATCCGGCGTCCGCCCGCCTGCACCGCGCCCAATGATCCAGCGACATGTTCACGGAGACAAAAGATGACCCAGCGGCTGCTGATCGACACCGACCCGGGCGTGGATGACGCGCTCGCCATCCTGATGGCCCACGCCCATCCGCGCTGCCGGATCGAGGCGCTGACCATCACCGCCGGCAATGTCGGTCTTGGCCACACCCTGGCCAATGCCCTGAAGCTGTGCGAGATCGCCGGGATCGACGCGCCGGTGTTTCCCGGCGCGCCGGTGCCGCTGGTCGCCATTCCCGAGGACGCGGCCTATGTGCACGGACGCGATGGTTTCGGAGATACCGACCTGCCGCCCGCCGCGCGCCGGGCCGAGGCCGAACACGCCGCGCTCGCCATGCTCCGGCTTTCGCACGCGCATCCGGGCGAGCTGACCTTCGTGATGCTCGGCCCGCTCACCAACCTGGCGCTGGCGCTGTCGCTCGATCCGGACTTGCCCGAGCGCGTGCCGCGCCTGGTGGTGATGGGCGGCGCGGTCACCGGCCGCGGCAACACGCGCCTGCCGGTCGAGTTCAACACCGGGTTCGATCCGGAAGCCGCGCGCATCGTGTTCGAGCGCTGGCCGCGTTTCGAACTGGTGGACTGGGAAGCCACGCTGCGCCACGGGCTGGCGCACGAACAGTGCGACCTCTGGTTCGCCACCGACCATGAGCTGGCGCGCTTCTACGACGCGATTTCGCGCCAGACGCGCGCCTGGTCGGCGGGCCTGCGCGGCCCGGAATGGCACAGTGCGGATGCGCTGGCGATGGCGCAGGTCCTCGAACCGGAGTGCGCGCTGGAGACCGTGGATCGCGCGCTCACGGTCGAACTGGCCGGCGAGCACGCGCGCGGCATGACCGTGGTCGACTGGCTCAGCCGCACCGGGCGTCCCGCCAACGCGCGCATCCTGATGTCCTACGACCGTGACCGCTTCGAACACTTGGTTCGCGCTGCGGTCGGTACTGCCTGAGGCCGCCGCGCAGGATTCGCAGCGGCCCCAGAGGCTGCGGCCCGGACGGGCCTCAGTGCGTTCGCCGCTCTTCGTACCAGCGCATGAGGCGCTGCTTGGCGGCCAGCTTCTCGCGCTTCATCTGCGACAGTGTGCCGGGACCAAGCGGCAGCGCGCCAACGGTGGCGTCGGCCACCTGCCGGTCAAGTTTCTGGTGGTGCTGGTAGAGCCGGCGAAACTCGCTGTCGTGCTGCAACAATGCGTCGATTTCGCTCTGCGGCTGTGCTTCGAACATGTCGATGAACCTCCGTGGGGTCAGTGCTGACGTGGACGGGCGGGCAAGGTTGCCCACCACCGGGAGGGACCGGCGGAGAAGGAGAATGTTCCGACGTGATGACCGGGCCGGGAATCCGGTCACGGTGGAGGCAGGAGAAAGCGGAGCCGGCCACGGATCGCGCCCCCCGGTCGCCGGCCCTGTCCCGGATCGGGACGGACGGCTGGCAACCCGGGGCGGCACTGAAGCATCCATCGGCCCGTCCTGCGCAGCACCGGAACCCCATTGCCCCGGCGCAGGACCGACCCTACTCCGCCCAACCGGCGGCGGCAAGGTTGCGCCCGAACCCCGCCGGACCCGCGGCCGACCGGGCGTGAATCGTGGTACGGGCATCAACGCCTTGCGCCGGCGGAACGCGCTAGAATGCAATGCTTTTCATTCCCGGGGGCCAGCCATGGGTGCGATCCGGCTCAGCTACAGCACGTTCGGACTGACCAACCTCGACTTCCTCGACGCCATCGATGCAGTGGACCGCGCCGGCTACGAGGGTATCGAAATCTCGTTCCACCGCGACCAGTTCAATCCGTTCAACATCGACGACGACTACCTGGCGGTGGTGCGCAAGCGCCTGGATGCGCGCCGGGTGACGGCGGCCTGCGTGGCCACGGCCTCGCATTTCTTCGACCCGCACCGCCCGCACGAGCCCTCGCTGATGGCGCTGGAAAAGGCCGCGCGCATGCGTCGTATCGATCTGGTCAAGCGCGGCATCCGCGTCGCGCGCGGGCTGGGCGTGAACCTGGTCACCTTCGGCAGCGGCTTCATCCGCGACGAGCACGTGGCCAACCCCGGCGTGGACCCGGGTGAACTTCTGGCCGAGTCGATCCACGAATGCCTGCGCGAGATCCGCGACGACGAGGACATGACCCTCCTGATCGAGCCCGAGCCGGGCATGCACATCGAAACCATGGCGCAGGGTCTGGCCCTGCTCGACCAGGTCAATTCGCCCAGGTTCAAGCTGCACATCGACATCTGCCACGCCTACTGCTCGGAGAAGAATTACCTCGACGCGCTGCGCGCCGCCGCGCCGCAGGCGCGCTACTTGCATATTTCCGATGCGCGCGAGGGCTACAACCTCAAGATCGTGCACGATCGCGAGGATCTCGCGCCGGATCTCGACTTCGCCAGCGTGCTGGTGCACTTCGAGGACACCGCCGACTTCCTGCTGCTGGACCGCGATCATCCCATCCACTTCCGCGAGGCGGCACCCACCGCGGCGCGCGCCAGGCGCATCGAAACGCTGCTGGATCGCGCCGGGGTGAGAAAAGACCTCGAGGTCGTGGGCTATTCCAACCTCTACGCCGGCAGCTCCGCGCTGGATGACGAGATCTTCACCTACCTCATCTCCATGCCCGGCCTGAGCTACGACGTGCTGGAGCGCGCCCGCCCGGTGGTCGGCTACCTGCGCGGGGCGAGGGGTGCGGCGCTGGTAGACAGGATGGTGGCCAACACGCGCACCGGCATCGTGCATTTCCACGAGATTCCGGGCGAGGGCACGCTGGACCTGGCCGGCAGCTTCAGGGCGCTGGCGGAAGGCGGTTTCTCCGGCTACGGTTCGGTGGAGCTGTATCACCACGTCGAAGGCTGGCAGAAGGCGCTCGATGACAGCTACCGGCACCTGGCACCGCTGGCGGCGGCGCACTGATCGGAGGTGGCCATGATCGATGCGAGTGCGTTGGGCTGGCCCGCTGATCTCGTGGGCGAACTGGACCACCGCCGGCTGAAGGCTCCGGCGGTGAAGCTGCGTTCGGCCACGCCCGGGAGCAAGGGCGACGTGGTGTACGCGGTGGACCTGCGCATCCGCCGCCCCAACGCGGAGGAGTACCTGACCGATACCGAACTGCACTCGGTCGAACACTTCCTGCTGGAAGGTTTCTCGCGCCTCCTGCCCGGCACCTTTCTTTCCGTGGGCATCATGGGCTGCCAGACCGGCCTGTACCTGGGCTTCCTCAACGAGGGCCGCGTGCCGGTGATCCTCGATACCCTGGCGCAGATCCTGGAAGACATGCAGCAGGCCACGGCGGTGCCCTACGCCAACATCGAGCAGTGCGGGCGCTGGCGCAATCATTCGCTGCACGATGCGCAGCGCGTGGCGCGCGAGATCCTGGCGCGCCGCGCCGACTGGCTGGATGCGGCATGAGCGCGGTGCCCCCCCAGCGCTGGGAAGTGCGGGTGCAGCGCCCGATCGCCTACGACGTGATCAAGGCCCCGGCGCTGTTCGACCCGGAGAGTGATCTCCTGATGTCCTTCGGCAACCCGCACGGGCGCCGTTTCGTGGTGGTGGACGGCACCGTGGATCGCCTGCACGGCGAGCGCATCCGCGGCTATTTCCGCGAGCGCGGCATCGAGGCGCGCATCCAGGTGTTTCCGGGCGGCGAAGAGCACAAGAACAGCGAGATCTACCAGGACATCGCGCGCGCGCTCGATGCCTTCCCCATCCACCGGCGCGATGAGCCCGTCATCGCGATCGGCGGCGGCGTGCTGACCGACGTGGTGGCTTTCGTCGCGGCGAGCTATCGGCGCGGGGTGCCGCACATCAAGGTGCCCACCACCCTGATGGGTTACGTCGATGCCGCGCTCGGGATCAAGGCCGGCATCAACTTCAACGGCAACAAGAACCGCCTGGGTGCGTTCGAGCCGCCGCTGGCGGTGCTGCTCGACCGCAGCTTCCTGCCGACCCTGCCGCGCCGGCACCTGGTCAACGGCGTGTGCGAGATCATCAAGCTCGCCATCATTCGCGACGCCGGCCTGTTCCAGCGCCTCGAGCGCGACGCCGCGCGCGCGGTGGCGACCAGTTTCTCCGAGCCGGCGGGCGAAGCCATCCTCGATGGCGCCATCGGCGGCATGCTGGAGGAACTGGCTCCCAACCTGCATGAGGAAGAGCTGGCGCGCCGGGTCGATTTCGGCCACACCTTCAGCTATGGCCTGGAGACGCGCCACGAGCACCGCCTGCTGCACGGCGAGGCGGTGCTGCTCGACATCCTGGTTTCCACCTGCATCGCGCAGGCCCGCGGCCTGCTTTCGGCGTTCGAAGCCGATCGCATCTTCGCGCTGGTCGAGGCGCTCGACGCGGGCCTGGACTACGGCGTGCTGGACACCGACCTGATGTGGGCCTCGCTGCTGGACCGGATCAAGCACCGCAACGGCCTGCAGCGCGTCCCCATGCCGACCGGCATCGGACACTGCCTCTTTCTCAACGACATTTCACGCGCCGAGCTCGATGCCGCGGTGCTCGCCCTTCACTCCCGGACCAAGGCCAGCCATGAACCAGCCATCGAATGTTGACAGCCAGGAGGTCAGCAAGTTCGACCGCGTCGCCCAGCTCTGGTGGGATCCCGCCGGCAAGATGGGGATGCTGCACGTCATCAACCCGCTGCGCAGCCAGTTCACCTTCGACCACGCCGACGTCAATGGCAAGCGCGTGGTGGACGTGGGCTGCGGCGGCGGCATCCTGACCGAAACCCTCGCCCAGGCGGGGGCCGACGTGGTCGGCATCGACCAGTCCGAGCTGACGCTGGAAGTGGCGAAACAGCACGCCGCCAAGAGCGGGCTGACGATCGACTACCGCATCCAGACCGTGGAAGAACTCGCGGAAAAGGAAGCAGGCACCTACGACGTGGTGACGTGCCTCGAGATGATCGAGCACGTGCCCGATCCGGCCGCCATCATCGCGGCGTGCGCGCGCCTGCTCAAGCCCGGTGGCCACGCCATCTTTTCCACCATCAACCGCAGCTTCAAGGCCTGGCTGTTCGCCATCATCGGCGGCGAGTACGTCATGCGCATCCTGCCGCGCGGCACCCACCAGTACGAAAAGCTGGTGCGCCCGACCGAGCTGCGGTCGTGGTCCGAGGCCGCGGGCCTGACCTGGCTGCGCAGCGCCAGCCTCATGTTCAATCCGCTCACGAAGAAATTCCGCGTCGCGCACGGCAAGGAAGACGTCAACTACATGATGAGCTTCGTCAAGAAGAGCTGACATGCGCACCTACCTCGCCCTGTCGCGCTCCACCCACGGCGTGATCGATATCGCCATGCCCGGCTTCGCGGCCCTGCTCTGGCTCGGGCGCTTCCCGGCCTGGGACGTGCTGACGGTGGCGCTGGTCACGGCGCTGGCGGGCTACACCGCGATCTATGCGCTGAACGATCTGGTGGGTGTGGAGGTCGACCGCGAAAAATTCGCCGGCAGCGGACCCAACGCGGGCTATTCGGTGGAAGCCTCCGACCTGCGCTATCCCATCGCCCGGGGCAAGCTCGGCTTCGGCCGCGGGCTGGCGTGGTTTTCCGTCTGGTATCTCATCGCACTCGCCGGCGCGTGGTGGCTCAATCCCTGGCTGCTGGTCGTGGTACTGGCCGCGCCGATCCTGGAAATCGTTTACTGCCTTCTGTTCAAGGTGACCTGGTGGCGCGTCGTGGTGAGCGGCGTGGTCAAGTCGCTGGGCGCGATCGCCGCGGTGCTGGTGGTGGTGCCCGAGCCGTCGCTGCCGTGGCTGGGGCTGATGACGGCCTGGATCATGGCCTGGGAGATCGGCGGCCAGAACGTGCCGGCCGACTGGAACGATGTCGAAGAGGACCGCCGCGTCGGTGCGCGCACCATCCCGCTGGTGTTCGGCCCGCGCGTGGCCGGCACGGTGGTGCTGGTGTCGCTGGTCGTGACCGTGGCGCTGAGCCTGTGCCTGCCGGTGATGTCGCCGCTGGATCTGGGGCTGGCGTATCGGCTCGCGGCCTCTGCCGCCGGCTTTTTCCTGCTGCTGGTGCCCGGCTATCGGCTGTTCCGCTCGCATGATGGCCGCCGCGCCGCGCGCCTGTTCGACCGCGCCAGCCTGTATCCGCTGGCGATGCTGGTGATCATCACGGTGTTCGTGCTGCTGGCCTGACGGCGTGCGACGGCTCAGCGATCGTCGCGCATGCGGCGCGAGTTGCGCGCCATCATGCGGTGGACCGCGAAATCCGGCAGGTACTTGAAGGCCAGGCGCAGCATCTTGTAGCCGGCACCGGGCACCACGATCAGGCGGCCCGCCTCCACGCCTTCCACGCCCTGGCGCGCGACGTCCTCGGCATCCAGCCACATCCAGCGGGGCAGCCGGGAGACCAGCGCGCGGGTGCCGGTCACATCGTGGAACTCCGAGTAGGTGAAGCCCGGACACAGCGCGCACGCGTTGACCCCGTAGCGCGCATTCTCCAGCGCCAGCGACTCGCTGAACTTGATCAGGAAACTCTTGGCCCCGGCGTAAAGCGTCTGCCCACTGGACCCTGGGGCAAGCCCCGCGAACGAGGCGACGTTGAGGATGCGGCCGCGGCCCTCGCGAATCTGCGGCAGGAACCGCCAGGTCAGCTCGCTCACCGCCGTCACCATCACCTGCAGGAAGTGCGCGTGGGTTTCCCACGGGGAAGAAAGATAGTTGCCCGCCACGCCGAAGCCGGCGTTGTTGACCAGCCGGCTGACGCTCACGCCGCGTTCGGCCAGCGCCTCGAACAGCGCGCGCGGTGCCTCCGGGTCGCCGAGGTCGGCCGCGACCACCACGCACTCCACCTGCGGGCGCAGCTCCTGCGCCAGCGCCTCGAGCCGCTCCGCGCGGCGCGCCGTCAGCACCAGCGGCACGCCGCGGCGGGCGTACTGGCGCGCGATGGCGGCACCGATGCCGCTGGATGCGCCGGTGATGAGGGCATGGGGAACGCTGGACATGGCGGTGCTCACGCGGAACGGGACGGGCGAGCGTAACCGCCCTCACGCCGCCGTGCCACGCGCGGCCGGCGTGACCGCCCCGCGCGCCGCGGCTATCCTTGGTGCCTTCCTTCTCGACAACGGAGCCCTTGATGCGTCGCAGGATCGTGGCCGGCAACTGGAAACTGCACGGAGACCGTGCCTTCGCCCGCTCCCTGGTGGATGCGCTGGCCGTCGCGCCGGCCGCGCCTGGCGTGGAGCTGATCGTCCTTCCGCCGCTGCCCTATCTGGCCGAACTGGCGGCGCGCCACGGCGACGGCGCGATCGCATTCGGGGCGCAGAACCTGGATATCCACCAGCAGGGTGCCTACACCGGCGAGGTCGCGGGCGCGATGCTGCGCGACGTCGGTGCCAGTCACGTGCTCGTCGGCCACTCCGAGCGGCGCGAGCTGCACGGGGAAACCAGTGCGCTGGTTGCGCAGAAGTTCGTCGCGGCCCGCGAAGCCGGGCTGGTGCCGATCCTGTGCATCGGCGAGACCCTGGCCCAGCGAGAGGCCGGGGAAACCCACGCCGTGCTGGCGGCCCAGCTCGAACCGGTGCTGGCGCTGGGTGCCGAGCTGCTGGACGGGAGCATCCTCGCCTACGAGCCGGTCTGGGCGATCGGGACGGGCCTGACCGCCACGCCGGCGCAGGCGCAGGAGGTCCACGCGCGGGTGCGTGGCGAAGTGGCGCGGATTGGTGATACCATAGCCAGCTCGCTTCCGATCCTGTACGGCGGAAGCGTCAAGCCCGCCAATGCGGCCGAGCTGTTCGCGCAGCCGGACATCGATGGCGGCCTGATCGGCGGGGCTTCCCTCGTCGCCACGGATTTCCTTGCCATCGCCGCCGCTGCGGCGCGGTAGACCGAACCATGCTCTACACCCTGTTCAACGTCATCTATGTGCTGGTCGCAGTCGCCATGATCGCGTTCATCCTGCTGCAGCAGGGAAGCGGATCGGCGGCCGGCTCCGGCTTTGGTGCCGGCGCATCCGCCACCGTTTTCGGTGCGCGCGGCTCGGCCAACTTCCTCTCCAAGAGCACCGCCATTCTCGCCACCATCTTCATGGTGATGTCGCTGGGCATGGCGATGTACCTGCACAAGTCCAGCGGCTCCGGCGCGCAGGGCGAGGATCTGGGCATCATGGGTTCGGTCACGCCGGCCACCACGGTGCCGGCCGCGCCGACGGCGATCCCGCAGCAGATCGAGGCTCCGGCCGCCATTCCCGCGCCTGCGGCCGAGACGCCGCCGGCTGAAGAGGCCCCTGCGGAAGCGCCGGTTCCGGCGTCCGAGTGAGGCCCGCAACATTTTGATATGATGCGCGGCCCACGGCGGGCCGCCGTGAAGAATCAGCCCAGGTGGCGGAATTGGTAGACGCACTACCTTGAGGTGGTAGCGGCGAAAGTCGTGGGGGTTCGAGTCCCCCCTTGGGCACCAATCTCACATGCCGGAACTTTCCGGAGCAGCTAAAAGGCCCTGATTTCCAGGGCTTTTTTGTATCCGGAAACCCGATGATGCCGCGGGAACAGCGTGGGGAGGAAAGCAGGGTCATGAGCGAGCCCGGCGGCGCGCGTTCCGCCACAGCGTCCGCGTTCCGCACCGATATCGAGGGCCTGCGCGCGCTGGCCGTGCTGGCGGTGCTGGGCTATCACGCCGACGTGCCCGGCTTTGCCGGCGGCTTCGTCGGCGTGGACGTGTTCTTCGTCATCTCCGGGTTCCTGATCACCGGCATCCTGTTCTCGGAGATCGCGCGCACCGGTGCCGTGAACCTCGCCAATTTCTTCGCGCGGCGCGCGCGGCGACTGCTGCCGGCCTCGGCGCTGGTGCTGGTGATGACGGCGATTGGCGGCCGCCTTCTGCTGGCTCCCGTGGATTTCCCGCTGGTGGCCGGCGACATCGCGGCCGCGGCGCTGTATGCGGTGAACCTGCGCTTTGCCTGGCAGAGCACCGACTACCTCGCCGGCGACCGCGACGGCAGCCCGGTGCTGCATTACTGGTCGCTGGCGGTGGAGGAACAGTTCTACCTCCTCTGGCCGCTGCTGCTCCTGGCACTGCTGGTATGGCTGCCGCGCCGCTCGCGCGCAGCGCGACCGAAGCACGCGCCGAGCCTGCCCGCGCTGCGCGTTTTCCTGCTGGTGACCTGTGCCGTCTCCTTCGCCGTCGCGCTTTGGCTGACCGAACGCGCGCAGCCCTGGTCGTTCTTCTCGCCCTGGGCCCGCGCCTGGGAGTTTGCCGCCGGCGCGCTGGTGTACGCCTGCCGCGATGCCCTGCTGCGCCTGGGCGCGCGCAGCGCAGCGGCACTGGGATGGACGGGCCTGGCCGCACTCGCGCTGGGCGTGGTGCATACCGAGGAAGCGGGCTTCCCCGGTGCGTCGGCCTGGCTGCCGGTGCTGGGTTCGGCGGCGATGATCGCGGCCGGTACGCGCGGCGCGTTCCCCGCCGGGCACATCGGTGGCCTGCTGTCGCTGGCACCGCTGCGCCTCGCCGGGCGGCTGTCCTATTCGCTTTATCTCTGGCATTGGCCGGTGCTGGTCTACGCCATGCACGCCTTCGGGCCGATGTACTGGGGAGAGAAGCTGGCCTGGACGCTGGCCTCGGCGATTCCCGCGGCGCTGGCCTGGCGCTTTGTCGAAAAACCGATCCACGAGGGCCGCCGCGGCGCGACCAGACGCCCCGTCGTCGGATTCTGGGTCGGCGCAGCCGCCTCCTGCAGCGGCCTCATCGCGGCCGCATGGCTGGCCGGCCCGGTCCTGTTCGCCACGCCCGGCGTGGCGGCCGAGAACGGCGCGCCACCGTCACTGGAAGCGCAGCTTGCCGCGGTGCGCGACGACCTGCCGGTGGTCTACCGCGACGGCTGCCACCTCTCGATCCAGGCCACCGAATCGGCTGCCTGCGTCTACGGGCACGCGGATGCCGACGTGAGCGTGGCGCTGCTGGGCGATTCCAAGGCGGCGCAGTGGTTTCCGGCGCTGGAGGCCATCGCGCAGGCGCGCGGCTGGCGACTGCTGAGCCTCACGAAATCCGGCTGTCCGGCAGCCGAGGTCACGCTGTGGTCGAGCCAACTTTCCAGGGTCTATCGCGAGTGCGGCCAGTGGCGCGACGGCATCTTCGAGCGTCTCGCGCGCGAGCCGCCGGATCTGGTGCTGGTCGCGAGCGTTTTTCCCGGCCGGGTGTACGACGCGAGTCGGCAGGAAGAGGTGGAAGGCGCGCGCGCGCGCAGCCTGTGGCTCGACGGATGGACGCGCAGCTTCGAACGCCTGCATGCGGCGAAGCTGCGCGTGGCGCTGCTCGCCGACACGCCAACCGCGCCGCAGGACATGGCGCGCTGCGTCTCGGCCCATCCCGATGCCCCCGAACGCTGCGATTTCCCGCTGCCGGCACCGGCCATCGCGCGGATCGAAACCGATGCCGCGCGCGCGGCCGGCCTCCCGGTGATCGATCTTGGCGCGCACTACTGCCGCGGCGGCCGCTGCCAGGCGGTGATCGACGGCCTGCTGGTCTATCGCGACAAGACCCATCTGACCCCCGCCTTCGTGCGTCGGCTGGTCGAGCCGCTGGGCGAGGGCGTGGACGCCGCGCTTGCGCGCCCGTAGCCGGCAGATCCGCGCGCAGACGGCATCGGATGCCCCCATCGCGAGCAAGCCCGCTCCCACAAAATCGCGCGAAGGCTTTGATGCTGCGTGCAGGAGCGGGCTTGCTCGCGATAAAGGCGGCTTGGGCCGTGCCTTCAACGCCAGTTCGCGTGCGCCTCCCAGAACGCCACGGCGCGGCGGTATGCCGTGCGGTCCAGCGCGACGCCAGAGCCGCCCTCGTCCACGCCCAGCGCATTGCGCATCATGGTGATCGGCACCATCGGGATTTCCTCCGGCTCCAGGGTGTAGAGGCAGCCGACCACGCCCCAGTCGGCCTCGATCGGCGAGCCTTCGCGCGCCAGTTGTTCGCGGCTGTAGAGGATCGGGATGAGGTAGTTGGCCTGCGGTGGCTCGATGCCCTCGAACCAGCGCACCAGCACCGGCAGCTCCTCGCGGCTGCGCGCCTCGTAGGCGCTGCGCAGGAGGTGGCGGTTCTGGTCGGTGAGCGGCAGCACCGAGCAGCGCGTCGAGGTCCAGTTGCGGTGCACGTGCAGCACGCAGAACGGCGCGTAGCCGGGCAGCACCTCGAGCGGCGGATGCGCATTGAGATACTGCTCGAACTCCGTATCGCTGCAGTCGCGGATGGCGGTGGCGCGGCCATCGCGCGGGAACAGGCGCGAGCGCGCGAACGGCGTCAGGACGATGGACACGGGATCACTCCGCAGGGCAAAGGGCGATTATCCTCGGCTTCCACCGCGTCTGCGCCCGCAGGCCCGATAATCCGCACATCCCGCAGCCGAGTCCGCCCATGAATATCGTCGAAGTCCGTCATCCGCTCGTGCGCCACAAGATCGGCCTGCTGCGCGATGCCTCGCTCAACACCAAGGATTTCCGCGAGCTGGTCACCGAGCTGGGCACGCTGCTGGCCTACGAGGCCACCCGCGATCTGGCCACGGAATCGGCCACCCGCCAGGGCTGGGCCGGGCCGGTCGAGGTGGATCGCATCGCCGGGGCCAAGATCACCCTGGTGCCGATCCTGCGCGCCGGCCTGGGCATGCTGCCTGGCGTGCTGGCGCTGATCCCCTCGGCACGCGTCAGCGTGGTGGGGCTGCAGCGCGACGAGGCCACGCTCCAGCCGATCGCCTACTACGAACGCCTCACCGGCCGCCTTACCGAGCGCGACGCGCTCATCCTCGACCCCATGCTGGCCACCGGCGGCACCCTGATCGCCACTATCGACATGCTCAAGCGCGCCGGCGCGCGCCGCATCCGCGGCATCTTCCTGGTGGCCGCGCCCGAGGGCCTCGCGGCGCTGCAGGCGGCGCATCCGGACGTGGAGGTTTTCACCGCTGCGATCGACGAGCGCCTCAACGAAGACGGCTACATCCTGCCCGGTCTCGGTGATGCCGGCGACCGCATTTTCGGCACCCGCGGCTGACCACTTCGGCCCGTGTAGAATCCCTCCAAGCACGCCATGTCGAGCGTGGATCACCGAGGGAGTTTGCTATGACTGCACGCACCGTATTGGTCACCGGCGGCACCGGTGGCATCGGCACCGCCATCTGCAAACGCCTGGCCGATGCCGGCCATCGCGTCGCCACCAATTACCGCAACGAGGCGAAAGCGCTCGCCTGGCAGTCGGCGATGAAGGCCCAGGGCTACGATTTCACCATCGCCAAGGGCGACGTGACATCGCCCGAGGAGGCGGCCGACATGGTGCGGCAGATCGAACAGGCGCTCGGCCCCGTCGACATCCTCGTCAACAATGCCGGCATCACCCGAGACGGCACCTTCCACCGCATGAGCGCGGAGCAGTGGAACGATGTCATCAACACCAACCTCAACTCCTGCTTCAACGTCACCCGTCCGGTGATCGAGGGCATGCGCGAGCGCAAGTGGGGGCGCATCATCCAGATCAGTTCGATCAACGGGCTCAAGGGCCAGTACGGCCAGGCCAACTACGCCGCGGCCAAGGCCGGCATGCATGGTTTCACCATTTCGCTGGCGCGCGAAAACGCCAGGCTCGGCGTTACGGTCAACACCGTTTCGCCCGGCTACGTCGCCACCGACATGGTGATGGCGGTGCCCGAGGAAGTACGCGCCAAGATCGTGGCCGACATCCCCACCGGCCGCCTCGGCAAGCCCGAGGAAATCGCCTACGCCGTGGCTTTCCTGGCCAGCGAGGAGGCCGCCTGGATCACCGGGTCCAACCTCGATATCAACGGCGGCCACCACATGGGCTGGTAGCGCGACGCGCCGGCGACCGAGGGAAAAATCCCGCGTTCCGGGTGCGTGTCACGCGGGCCGCACCTTCACTGCGGTTCGTCCGACATCACCCGCAGCAAGACGCCCGATCATCGGCGGATGAGCGGGCGTCACGCCTTCAACGGCGAGGTCCGAAGTCACTCGCCCAGGCGTGCTTCCAGCATCCGCACCTGCGAAAGCCGCGCGGCACGGGCGGCGTTCTCGGGTCGCACCGACTTGGCCGCCGCCGGCAGCGCGCCCTGTGCCGCGAGCTGCGCGGCCAACCCTTCGCTGCGGCCGGCGCGCTTGGCGGGCCCTGCACCTTCCTGCACGAAGGTGCGGCTGGCGCTGCGGAAGGCGCGCGTGGGGTAGGCCGCGTAGTTGTAGGGGTTGGTGCCTTTGGGATAGAGCGTGAACAGGCCGGAGCCGTCGTTGGTGCCGATCGCCAGTTCGTAGAGGATGTACCACATCACCCCGTTGAAGTAGCCATCCTTCACCACGATCACCTGCGCGCCGGTGGGGAAGTCACTGGTCGGACTGGCGAAGTAGCCGACCGCGTCGTGGTTGTTCAGGGCGAAGGTGCTGCAGCCGCCGACCTGCGCGTCGTCCGGACGGCAGCCCTCGTAGGTCCAGGCGTTGACGCTGTTGTCCCAGAGATAATCGTCCAGCACCAGCACGTCGGCGGTGAAGGGGTAGGTCACGTCCGGGTGGGTGGCAAGGTCCACGGTGACCTGCCATTCGCCCAGCATCTTGAGCGTGTCCGCGCTGGTGCCGGGGGAGTCTTCGTTGCGCACGAAGTAGAACTCCTGGCGCTGGATCGGAATGGTGTGGCCGCTCGGCCAGGTGAGCGTGGCGCGGCGGTTGTCGTCGGGATCGAAGACGATGCGCAGGGTGCCGTAGCTGGGTTCGACGGTGGGGCGGGCGATATAGGGCCGTCCGGCCGGCTGCACGTCGCGAAAGCTGATGAGGTCGGCCTGGAAGCTCACGCCGGTCGAGGTGTAGTCGAGGAAGCCGACCGAGGTGTACCACTTGGCGCGACCCTGGGTATCACCGCTGAATGCCATGAACCCCAGCAGGTTGTCCTGGATCTCGATGTAGTAGCCGGTGCCCGATTCGGCCGGGTTCCACCACGCGCCCGATTCGGGTTCGTAGGCGTGCGCGGCGGGCGCGAGGAAGGCGGCGAGGAGCAGGGAGAGCACGAGGCGCATGGCGGTTCCTGTCAGGCGCAGCCACGGTCTGGCTGCGCGGTCACGCTAGCAGGCGGCGATTAATCGCCATTGAATCCGGCGACCGGCGGCCGAATACCGCGCCTGCACGGCAGGCTTCAACCCTCGCGCAGGCGGCGGGCGAGCCCGCCGGTCCGCTGCAGCGCGGTGCCAAGGCAGGTGGCAACGGCGGGCGGCGTCGCCCACAGGTCGATCGCCCGGCGGGCGCGGGACAGCGCCGTGTAGAGCATCTGGCGAGACAGCAGCGGGTGGGCGGCGTCGGGCGGCAGCAGCACCGCGACGCGGTCGTATTCGGAGCCCTGGCTCTTGTGCACGGTGAGCGCAAAGGCGCATTCGTGCGCGGGCAGTGCGTCCGGATCGAAGCGGCGCGGCGCGCCGTCGTGCGAGTCGGGTGCGGGATCGAACAGCACCTGGAGGCGCTCGCGCCCGTTCGCCGCACGCAGGCGCAGGCACAGTCCGATATCGCCGTTGAACAGGCCCGCCGCCGCATCGTTGCGGGTGATGACCACGGCGCGGCCGGGATACCAGCGCGTCTCGGGCGGCAGTCCGGCGCGCTCGCGGTAACCGCGCTCGATCCGCATCGCGGACTCGACCGCCCCGAACGGGCCTTCGCGCAGCGCGCACAGGAGCTGGCGACGACCCAGCGTGGCCAGCGCGCGCTGCTGTGAGGCGGGGTCGTTGGCGTCGATGGCGTCGAGCGCGCCGGCCTCGCGCGCCTCGCGCTGCAGCTGCGAGGCCCAGTCGACCAGGCGCGCGCCGAGTGTGGCCCCATGCGCGACGCGGTGGAAGGCGGCGCGTTCGCCGGCGGCATCAATGGCCTCGTGGAACCGCGCCGCATCACCGTCGCGCACGGCGGCGTTGATCGCGCCCAGCGCCTGATCGGATCGGAAGCTGTGGTCCAGGCGCGCCAGCGCCGCATGTTCGCCCAGCGCCTCGACCACGTCGGCCAGGGCCGAGCCGGTGCCGATCGCGGGAAGCTGGTCGGCATCGCCCACCAGCACCAGCGTGGCGCTGTCCGGCAGCGCCACCAGCAGCGCGCGCAGCAGGGCCAGATCGACCATCGAGGCCTCGTCCACCACCACGATGTCGGCGGTCAGGCGGCGCTCGGCGTCGAAGGTGAATCCGGCCTGCGGGCCGCGGCTGCCGAGCAGGCGGTGCAGCGTCGCGCCCGGCGCGGCGCGCGCCAGCGCCAGCTCCGGCTCCCACCCGGCGGGAAGCCGCGCCGACAGTGCCTGGATGCCTTCGCTCAGGGATTGGGTGAGGCGCTGCGCGGCCTTGCCCGTGGGCGCGGACAGGCACACGCGCGGCAGGCGCGCGTGGCGCTGCCGGAAGTCGTGCGCCAGCGCCAACAGCATGCGCAGCACGGTGGTGGTCTTGCCGGTGCCCGGGCCGCCGGTCAGCACGAACAGGCGTCGGCCGCGCGCCCGCCGCACCGCCTCGCGCTGGGCGAGGGCCTGCGCCGGCGCGCCGTCGAACAGCGCATCGAGCACCGCGTCCGCGCCGGGCACAGCGTCGCGCGGGGCCTCCAGGCGCGCGCGCAGCGCCGCCGCGACGGCGCGTTCGTGCAGGAAGTTTCGCCGCAGGTAAAAAGCCGCATCGTCGAGCACGAAGGCGGTGTTTTCATCCATGCACGCGGGCGTGCCGATCCAGCGCGGCGCGTCCAGCGCCAGCGCGCGCAGTTCGCCGGCGAGGTGCCCGATGTCGGACACGCCGAGCCGCGCGGCGTGGCCGGGTTCGAGCATCAGCGCCACGTCACCCTGACCGTCGGCCAGGCTTGCCCACGCGGCCGCCTGCGCCAGCGCCGGCGCGCCGCCGTGCGCGAGCACCCAGCGCGCCACCCCGCGATCGAGGTCGCGCCAGCGCTCGTTCGCACCGGGCAGGGCGCGCGGGTGGAAATCGAATCGCGACGCACTCATTCGCCGGCTCCCGGGGTCGCGCCCAGCTCGCGCTGCGCGGCGTCGAGCAGGGCGTCGCTGAAGCGGTGCCGCCAGACGCCGCACGGCGTGCCGTCGCCGAGGTGCAGTCCGACCGCGCGGATGAAGAGGTACCAGCAGTCGCCGAGGTGGCGCTCGCGCGCGTAGGCGTCGCCCAGGCGCGTGCGCAGGTAGCGCTCCACCGCGACCGCGTAGAGCAGGGCCTGGAAGCGGTAGCGGTGCGCATCCATCGCCGCGTCGAGCGCCGCGCCGGCGTAGTCCTCCAGCGCCGGTGCCTGCCGATCGCCCAGCGCGTTGCCCTTCCAGTCGAGCACGTGGACGCGGCCGTCGTGCTGGAACACCAGGTCGATCTTGCCGTTCATCAGGCCGCGCAGCGCGCCGCCGCGCGGCGGCACGAGGTCGGGATAACCGACCGCGCGCGCGGTGGCGTCCAGGCGCGCGAGCGAGGTGCCGTCGAGCGCGTAGTTGAATTCCATCTCGTGGCGCTGCCCGGTGGCCGGCACTCGTGCCAGGCGCAGACCGCATCCGTCGAGGTCGGTTTCGAGCACGGCATCCAGTCGCGCCGCGATGCGTTCGGCCAACGCAGCAGTATCCAGCGTCGGGTCGCGCACCGCGAAGCGCTCCAGAAAGCGCTGTGCCGAGGCGGTTTGCGCGGCGAGCGGTTCGCCGATGCGGTGTTCTTCCAGCAGCGCATGGACGGCGTTGCCGAAGGCGGGGCCGGCGACGCCGGCGAGTGCGTCGAGCTGCGCGTGGCGGGTACGGGACGGTGCCTCGGTTTCCTCGGGCAGCGCCTCGACCCCCGCCGCTGATTCGTCATTCGCCGCGGCGTCCGGATCAAAGGCGCTGGCATGCGCGCCGGCGGTCAGGGTGGTGAAGCTGTGGCGCGAAGGCAGCGTGCCTTCGCGCGCCGGCGGCATGGCGCGGGCGCGGCGCTCGACCTGCGCGTCGTCGGCCTGCGGTGCGCGCCGGAACCCCGCTTCGGGCCAGGCCGTTTCGATCCGGAACGCAGGCGCGTCGCCGCCGGGCGGCTCGAGCTCCGCGGCGGCCAGCACCAGCGGCGGGGCCAGCGGGCCGGTGGCGTTCTGGTGCGGCCGTCCCAGCCAGACCTGCGCGCCGAGCCGCGCGCGCGTCAGCGCCACGTAGAGCACGCGGTAGCGCTCGTCCTGCTCTTCGCGCCGCACCGCCTCCAGGTCAGCCTCCGTGCTCGCCACGCGGCGCTGGCCGTCGGGCTGCGAAAGCAGGCTCACGCCATCGGGCGAGCGCCCGGCGTGGGCCCACATCAGCGGCAGGAACACCAGGCCGAACTCCAGCCCCTTGCTGGCGTGCAGGGTCATCACCTGGGCGCAGCGCGCGTCCGACTCCAGCCGCAGCGCGCGCGATTCGGCGGCCTCTTCGTCACCGCTGCCCGCGTCGATTTCCCGACGCATGAAGGCCAGCAGCGAATCCATGCCGTCGCAGGACGCGCTCGCGTCCTGCAGCAGTTCGCCCAGATGGCGAAGGTCGGTGAGCACGCGCTCGCCCTCGGGCCGCGCGAGCTGATCGGCGGCGACCTGCTCCACCAGCGCGCCGACCACGGCCAGCACGCCCGCCTGCTGCCAGCCGCGCTGCCAGCGGCGGAAGCGCGCGCTGATTGCGTCCCAGGCCTCGGCGTCATCGCGCAGCGCGCGCAGCGCCCGGTAGCCCGTGCCCCACAGTTCGGTGGCGAGCGCGGCGCGAATCCGCCCGGCGTCCTCGCAGCGTGCGACGGCGTCCAGGATGAGGCACAGATCGCGCGCGGTGTCGCCATCGAACACGCTGCCGCGCCCGCGGTTGACCACGGGCACGCCGCGCTGGCGCAGCAGGTGGGTGATGCGGCTGGCGTCGGCGTTGCTCGGCACCAGCACGCAGATGTCCGAGGCCGCCAGCGCACGGTCGTCGATGCGGTGGCCGCCGGCCGGATCGAGCAGGGCGACGATCTGCGCGGCGCAGGAAGCCAGCGCGAGCTCGCGGTTGCTGCTTTTCTCCGCGGCATCGCGGTGGAACACCAGTGCCGGTGCCGCAGTGCCGTTGATGGTGTAGCGCGCAACCTCGGCACCGGGTGCGGCCCGGACCGGTGCGTAGCGGATCGGCGTCGCCGACGCCGCGCTGCCAAGGGTTTCCCCCACGGCGGCGTAGAAAGCGTTGACCGCATCGACGAAGGCCTTGCTGGAGCGGTAGTTGACCGACAGCCGCAGCGCGCGCCCGGCATCGATGTTCGCGATGGCGCGGGTATACGTGTGGATGTCGCCGCCGCGGAACCGGTAGATCGCCTGCTTGGGGTCGCCGATCATCAGCAGGTGCCCGCGTGTGGTGCCGTCGGCCTCGCGGTAGATCGCATCGAGCACCGCGTACTGCACCGGATCGGTGTCCTGGAACTCGTCGATCAGGGCCACCGGCCAGGCACCGATCAGGGCGTCGGCCAGTGCGCGCGAGCCGTCGGCCGCCGGTGCCAGCGCGCGTTCCACCGTGGTCAAAAGCTCGTCGAAGCCGAGCCGGTTGGCGGCGCGCAGGCGCGCATCGAGCTGCGCCCGGCCCCAGCCCTGCATCGCAGCGAGGCGGCGCAGGCGGCGGGATTCGAGCAGGGCGGCGTAATGCTCGATGAATCCGGAGGCCGCATCGAGCGTTGTGCAAATGCCCGGGTCGGCCTGGAGAGTATTTTTGAGCCCGGTGCGCTCGCGGATGCGCTCCGCCAGCTGCTTGCGTTCTTTCGAAAATGCCGCGGCGTTGGTTCCCTGCGATTCGATCAGCTCCGCCAGCGCAATCAGGCCGCGCGGCAGGGCAGCGTTCGCGTTCCAGATTCCTTCGCGTGCCGCGAGCGCGCGCAGCGCCGCGGCCAATGCGCCATCCCACAGCGCCGCCTCGTCCACCGCGGGGGGGGCGGGCACGACCACGCCCGGCTGCAGCACCGCCTTGAGCTCGCGCGCCAGCGCCGCACGCGCAAGGTCCGCCAGGCAGGGCTGCGCCGCGTCCCAGGCCTCGTGCGCGTCGGTTGCCACGGCGTCGCGGCGCGCGTGGACGAGCCGCCACAGGTCATCGGCGAGCGCCGCGTGCCAGGGCTCCAGCGCGGTCAGTTCGGGCACCTGGAAGGAGGCGCCGGCCGCGAACGGGTGTTCGGCCAGGATGCGGCTGCACAGCGAATGCAGGGTGCCGCAGGGCGCAAGGTCGAGTTCGGCCAGCGCCAGCGCCAGACGGCGTGCGTCGGCGTCGCGCCTCGCTGGATCGCGCCAGCGCCGGTGCAGCCAGCGCAGGTCGCTTTCGGAAGGTTCCGGTTCGCCGGCATCGAACCGCCGGGCGCGCGCCAGGCTCGATTCCAGCCGTGCGCGCAGGCGCTGCGCCAGCTCGGCCGCCGCGGCGTTGGTGTAGGTCGCCACCACGATCTGGCGCGGCGAGAACCCCTGCTCCAGCACCAGGCGCAGGTAGAGCACGGCGAGCGTCCAGGTCTTGCCGGTGCCGGCGCTGGCTTCCACTCGGCTGCGGTGGCCGGAGGAAAGGTCGAGTGCGGTCCAGTCGGTCAGGGCGTTCATCGCGCCGCCTCCGCATCCGGCGGAAAGGGCGGGGAGATCAGCGACTCCAGCGAGACCGCCTGTTCCAGCAGCGCGCGCGTCTGCGGGTCGTCGGGGCGCGGCTCGAACGCCAGCCCGCGCGCGAGCAGACGGTTCCATCCGGGCGCATGGTCGCGCTCGCCGCCGTGCTGGCCGCCGTCGAAGCTTTTTTTCGCCGCGACGGCGATGGTGCCGAGGTCGTCCCGCGAACCGCCCTTTTCCGCCTGCCTGGACCAGGCGTCCAGCGCCGCCTGGCTGGTGGCGGGGAAATACGCCGGCGGTTTTGCGCCGGCCGCGTGCCACAGCGCGCCGAGGCGGGCGAGACGGGCGCGCAGGTCGTCGAGCATCGCGGTGCGATCCGCCGCGATGGCGCAGAACTGCGTGTCCCAGGCAATGAGGTGTTCGGCCAGCGCGCATTCGCCGTCCGCGAGCAGCGCCGGGCGCACCGGCATGGGCGCGGTGCGCACGAGGCGCAGCGCCGCCCACTGGATGAAGACCGCGACGCGCCGGCCCAGATCGAGCGCGTCGCCGGAGCGCAGCGCCGGGGCGCTTCCCGGCTTGGGAAAGGGCAGCACCAGCTGCCAGACATCGCCCTGCATCGCCACGTTTGCGATGCGGCCACCCAGGCGCAGCGGTGGCGCAGACGACAGCGCGATGTCCACGTCCACGGCGTGCAGCGGCGCGCCGTCGAGGCCGCGCTCGCGCGCCGCGTCGAGCAGGGCCGTCACCGCCTCGGCTTCGGCGCGCCACGCCGCTTCGCCCAGATCGCCGGGCGGCAGGTAGCCGCCGAGCGCGAGCCAGTCGGGCGGCGCGTCGGAACGCCAGCGTGCCGCGCCGTCCGGGTCGAATCCGGCCGGCAGCGCTTCACCGAGAAACACCCGCTGGGCGATGCCGTCGATGGCCGCAAGGCGGCCGTCGAGCGGCTCGCTTTCCGGCAGCGCCTCGGCATCGAGGCCGTCGAGCTTCAGCCCGAGCCGGTCGTGCAGCAGATTTTCCGCAGGCCGCCGCCAGTAGCGGAGCAATTCGCGCAGGCCGACCGCCTCGGGCATCGGTTCGGGCGCTGCCGCTTCGCCGTCGAGGAAGGGCGGCGCTTCGCCGTCGCCGCCGCCGTGCATCGCCGCGAGCGCGGCCGAGTGCGAGAACAGCGCCGGATCGCTGCCGTCGAAATGGCGCGTGTCGAAGGCCTGCAGCGGGTGCTGCACGCGCCAGGGCCGCGCCTGCGGGTCGGCACAGTCGAACGGCAGCCCGGCGGCGCGATCCAGCTCCGACAGCAGCTCGGCCAGGGGCGCGGCGGGATTGCGCGGCGCGCCGTCGCGCGCGCCCTGCCCCAGCCAGGACAGGTGCAGGCGCTGGCGCGTCGACATCAGGGTTTCCAGGAACAGCCAGCGGTCGTCGCTGCGTGGATCGCGGTCGCCCACGCGGCGCAGCCGCGCCATCAAATCCAGCCCGCCGTCGCGGCGGCGGCGCGGGAAAACGCCTTCGTCCAGGCCCAGCACAGCCACCATCGCGAACGGGATGGCGCGCTGCGGCACCATGCCGCAGAAGGTGATGCCGCCCATCAGGAAGCGCTGGCGTTCGGGCACGCCGTCGAGCGCTTCCAGCAGCACCTCGCGTACCTCGGAAAAATGCAGCAGCGGGTCTTCGCCCACCTGCGCCGGGTCGCCGGCGATGCGCGCGATGGCTTCCTGCAGCGCGTCCCAGGCGGCGCGTGCGGGCTCATCGCCCGGCGCGATGCGCAGCAGGCGGTCGAAGCGCGTGCGCAGCACCTCCACCCACGCGCTCGCCTGCTGCTCGGACTGCGCCAGCGCGCGCCAGGCCTGCCACTCCTGCGCCAGATGATCGAGCGCGCCGAGCGCGGCGGCATCGGGGCCCTGCACGCCGCCGATCGGCAGCAGTGCCATGCCGTCAGGCAGATGCAGCGCACGGTCGTCCTCGCCCGGCGGCGCATCGGCCACCAGATAGCCGGCCACGAGGCGATCCAGCGCCCAGGCCAGGGTGTGCGCGTGGGCCGCGTCGGCACCGGTCTCCTGCCGATGGTGCGCATCGAGCGCCCAGGCCGCGCGGCTGTGGGCGAGCCAGCCGCGCAAGGCGTCGTGCCCGCTGGCGGAAAGATCCAGCGCGCGCGCCACGTCCGGCATCGCGAGGATGTCGGCGACTTCGGGCAGGGTGGCGCGGCTCTCGCCCCAGTCGAGCACCTGCGCCACGGTGGTGAAAAGAGGGTGGCTGCGCTTCACCGGAACGTCCGCCAGATGCCAGGGCAGCCAAGGCTCGCGCGCGTCGCCCGGCGCGCCGAACACCGACGGCAGGAGCGGCGCATAGGCGGCGATGTCGGGAGCCATCACCACGATGTCGCCCGGCGCGATGCCGGCGGATACCGCGTCGAGCAGGGCCTCGCGCAGCACTTCCAGCTCGCGCAGGCGGGTGTGGCAGGCGTGCGCGCGCAGGCTCGGGTCGGCGCGTCGCGGTGCCCACCACGCGGCGCGGCGTGCGGCGAGGGCGGCATCGGATTCGCCGTCGGTGCGCTGCGGATACGGCTGCGCATCGAGCAGCAGGTCGGGCTGGAGCCGGCGCACGCTCTCCTGGACCCGCGCCAGAAGGGTCGCGGGCGCGGCGTCGGCGCGATCGTTGTGGTCGCGGATGTCGGCGCGCGCCTCCCACTCGGGCAGGCTGGCGTAGAAGTGCTGGCCCAGCCGGCCCCAGCGCGCCAGCAGCGGATGCGCCTGGGCGTCATCGAGCCAGTCGCCGCTGCCGGCCGCCTGGATGCGCGCGGCTTCGTCGGCCCGCCACGCGCGCAACGCCGGCATGCCGCGCGCGTTCGCCTCGGCGGACAGGCCGCCCCAGTATTCGCGGCAGGGGTCGGGAAGGTAGAGGTAGACCGGCGCGCATCGCGCCCAGGCGCGCAGCACCTGCTGTTCGCCCGGTGCCAGGTGGCTGAAGCCGAAGACGTGCAGCGGTTCGGCGAGTTCGGGGCGGGCGTCGAGCGCGCGCGCGAGCGCCTGCGTGAGCGCGGCGCGGTGCGCTCCCAGGCGCTGCGCGAGGTGGTGCCAGAGCGGGGCCAGCAGGCTCTGTTCGAGCGCGCTCGCGGGATCCTCATCGGCGAGCGTCGCCGTGGCAAAACGGCCCTTGCCCGCCTCCCACGCGGCCAGCCAGTCGGGGCGATAGATCAGGTATTGCGAGAACACGCCGGCCAGGTGATCGGCGAGCTGGAAGCGGCGGCGCGCGGCGTCGCCCGGGGCATCGCGGCTTGCCTCTGGTGCTCCGGTGAGGCGCGCATCGCGCAGGCCCGGCACGCTGGAACCGGGCGCGAGCGCGGCGTGGATCGCCCAGCGCAGGCTGGATCTGCGCCAGCCCGCCAGCCCCTCGGCGGCGTTGCCCAGCGCCGCGCGTGCGGTGCGATCGAGCCAGGCGCTCGGCAGGGCCACCTCGATGTTGGCCACGATTCCTCCCGCACCGACGCTGCGCGCCATTGCGCCCACCAGCCACTGCTTCATGCCCGGATGCGCCGCGATCACGGTCTGCGGTGCCAGCAGGTTCGCCGGCCGGTGCGCGGCCAGCGCGGTCATCAGTGGCGGCACCAGGGCTTCGAGCCGGCTGGCGCGCAGGATCACGAGCTGGGATTCGGGGGTGTGGGTCAAGCGTCGCCTCGGATGCAGGATGGGAGCCGGTGCCGCGATTCCCGGCGCAGGCGGCTCCCGCGTCCGCAAGCGTACCGGCGGCGCGGGAATCCGTGCACCATCATCGCGGTGGTACGCGACAAACCGCGTCGGCTGCGGCGATCCTCGGGCGCGTGTGGCAAGGCCGGAACGCGACGACCGCCGCAGGCGGCACCGCCGGGCTACCATGGCCCGGTCCCGCATGGTGTCATCGACATGAATCAGCGCGCCTGGGTAGCCTCGGCCATCCGCACCATCGAAGCCGACTTCAACCGCTCGGCCGATACCCACCTGATCCCGCTGCCGCTGCCGGGCTATCCGGGCATCGAGGTGTACTTCAAGGATGAATCCAGCCATCCCACCGGCAGCCTCAAGCACCGGCTGGCGCGCTCGCTGTTCCTCTACGCGCTGTCCAACGGCTGGCTGCGCGAGGGCGGCACCGTGGTGGAGGCGTCGAGCGGTTCGACCGCGGTTTCCGAGGCCTACTTCGCGCGGCTCCTGGGGCTGCCCTTCGTGGCGGTGATTCCCACCTGCACCTCGCCCGACAAGATCGCCGCGATCGAGTTCCAGGGCGGGCGCTGCCACCTGGTGGAAGACCCGGCCGCGATCAATGCCCAATCCGCCCGCCTGGCGCGCGACCTGGGCGGGCACTTCATGGACCAGTTCACCTACGCCGAGCGCGCCACCGACTGGCGCGCCAACAACAACATCGCCGAGTCGATCTTCAAGCAGATGGCGCAGGAACCGCATCCGGTGCCCGCGTGGATCGTCTGCAACCCCGGCACCGGCGGCACCAGCGCCACGCTCGGGCGCTACGTGCGCTATCGCCAGCACGGCACCCGCATCCTGTGCACCGATCCCGAGCATTCGGTGTTCTTCGACTACTACCGCGGCGCGCTGGAAGGCCGCGCCGATCCGGATCTCACCCACCACTGCGGTTCGCGCATCGAAGGCATCGGGCGGCCGCGGGTGGAGCCGAGCTTCATCCCGGCCTGCGTCGATGCCATGGCCAAGGTGCCTGACGCGCTCAGCCTGGCGGCGATGCGCTACGTCAGCCGCCGCCTCGGGCGGCGCGTGGGAGGTTCGACCGGCACCAACTTCGTCGGCGTGTTGCTGGCCGCGCGCCACCTGCGCGCGCAGGGCGGCGAAGGCTCGATCGTCACCATCCTGTGCGACGGCGGCGAGCGCTACGCGCACAGCTACTACAGTGAGGAGTGGTACCTCGAACGCGGCATCGACACCGTCGACACCGACGCGCAGATCGCGGCGCTGGCCGCGGGTGAAGGCGAGCTGGCGCTGCCGGTCGCCGGGTGCCTGTAACCCCGGTCGACCGGCTGACGCGCTTCAGCGCCCGAGCGGTGGAAACTGCGTCGGTGCGGGCGGTGCCACCATCGGCGCGGGCGCATTGCCCTCCAGTTCCTCCATCAGCTCCCGCACCGCGCGCTCGATGCTCGGATCGCGGCCGGCGGCGATGAGCTCGGGTCGGTCGATCACCTCGATGTCGGGCGTCACGCCGACGTTCTCCACCGCCCACTTCCCGTCGGTGTCCATGAAGCTGAAGGTGGCCGCCAGCACCGCGCCGTTGTCCACCAGGCGCGGGTTGCCGGAAATGCCGATCAGGCCGCCCCAGGTGCGCGTGCCGATCAGCTTGCCCAGCCCGAACTTGCGGAAGTAGTACGGCAGCGCGTCGCCGCCCGAGCTCGACAGCCCGTTGATCAGCATCGCCTTGGGGCCGCGATGGTGCAGGAAGGGCGTGGCGTTGGGCTCCAGCCCGCGCTGCTTCCAGTAGTTGAGCGGGGTGCGGGTGAGCAGTTCGACCAGGCGGTCGGGAATGAAGCCGCCGCCGTTGTAGCGGTCGTCGATGATGAGCGCGTCCTTGTCGTGGTAGGCGAGCAGCCCCTTGAACAGCTCGCGGCTGCCTTCCACGGCGGTATTGGGCACGTGGATGTAGCCGATGCGCCCGCCCGAGAGCTGCTCCACCATGCGCCGCCGGCTTTGCACCCAGTCGAGGTAGCGCAGCTCCTGCTCGCTGGTGAGGGTGCGGACCACCACCTCGCGTGCGCCGGCCTCCTGCGGCCGGGCGTTGACGCGCAGGCTGACGAGGCGGTCGCCCTTGTTCTCCAGCAGGCGGTAGATGTTGTCGACGCCACGCGTGGAGACGTTGTCGATGGCGATGAGGTACTCGCCTTCCTTCACCTTCACGCCCGGCTCGGTCAGCGGCGAGCGGGTGCGGGCATTCCAGTTCTCCCCGGCGAAGATGCGCGCGATCTTCACGTAGCCGCTGGAGTCGGACGCGAACGCCGCGCCCAGCAGGCCGCCGGGCTTGCGCGGTACCGTGCGCTGGTCGCCCGATTCCACGTAGACGTGCCCGGAGTTGAGCTCGCCGACCAGCTCCTGCAGCACATGGTCGAGGTCGGCGCGGGTGCGCGCGGCGCGCGCGAGGGGTTCGTACTGCGTGCGGATGGCGTTCCAGTCCTGCCCGTGCATGCCGGGGTCGTAGAACCAGTCGCGCAGGATGCGCCAGGCGTCGACGAACATCTGGTTCCACTCGCGCGCCGGTTCGATGCGCAGCTCCATCCGGTCCAGCGCCAGCTTGCCCTTGGCCAGATCCGCCTCGGGCTTGGCATCGACGATGGAGAACTGCTTGCCGTTGCGCACCAGCAGCTTCTTGCCGTCGACGGAAAGCGCGTAGCCGCTGGCTTCGGCCACCTTCTGCACCTTGGCATCGGGCTTGAGCGAGAGGAAGCCGAGTTCAGCGGCGGCACCACCGCGCCCGCTGCCGGTCATGCCGAGGAAGAACACGCCCTCGGCGCTGGCCGAAAGCTCCTGGTAGTTGCCCGCCGGCGCGTTGAGTACGACGGTGCGCTGGTCGAAGCCCGGGATGTCGAAGACCAGGCGCGCGATGGCCCCGTCCTTGCTGTCCTCGCCGCTCTTGTCGGCCGCCTCTTCGGCCGCCTGGCCCACCTCATCCGGGCGCGGGCGATACAGCGCCGGGCCGTCGGCCGCCAGCGTGGCGGCGTAGATGCGCGTGGCGTCGCGATACAGCCAGTTGAACTCGTAGGAGGAGAACGCGAGGTTGAAGTCGCGGTTGGAGAGGAAGTAGAGGTAGCGCCCCTTGGGATCGAAGGCAGGGCTCATCGCGGTGGTTTCCGCCGAAGTGAGCTGGCGCGTGGCACCCGTGTCGAGGGCATGAAGCCACAGCGCGCCGTTGCCGTTGGCGTGCTGCTTCACGTAGACCAGGAAGCGGCTGTCGGGCGAGAAGACGTACTGGGTGATGTCGGCGAAGGTGCCGGCATCGACTTCGCCGGTGCTGCCGGAGGCCACGTCCACCACGCGCAGGCGCTGGCGCTTGTCGGCATAGGCGAGCTTCTTCGAGTCGGGCGACCACACCGGCGCGAAGCGCCAGATGTCCCCGTCGTTGGTCACGCGCCGTGGCTCGCCCTTGCCGTCCTGGGCCTGCACCCAGATCTCGTACTCGCCGCTGGCGTCGGACAGCCATGCGACCTGGCTGCCGTCGGGCGACCAGCTCGCGCTGTGTTCGCGCGCATCCGGACTGCGGCTGATGTTGCGCGGCTCGCCTTCCTTCACCGGCACGGTGAAGATCTCGCCGCGCGCGCCGAACAGCGCGCGCTCGCCGCCGGGCGACAGCCCGAAGGATTCGACGAAATCGCCGGCCTTGACGAAGCGCGGCTGGGTGTCGGGCGCATCGCCCGCGACCCGGATCGGCACCTCGCGCGCCTGGCGCGTGGCCGGATCGAAGTGCCAGATGCCGCCGCCCTTCTCGAACACGATCGAGTCCGATCCGGCGCTGGGCCAGAGCACGTCGAAATCGCGGAAATCGGTGAGCTTCTGCGGCTCGCCGCCGCTCGGGGCGATGGCATAGAGGTTGAGCTTGGTGTCGTCGCGGTCGGAGACGAAGTACACCGTGTCGCCTACCCACATCGGCTGGTGGTTGGTGGCGCGGTCGTCGGTGAGCTGCAGCGAGGTGTTGGCCGCCAGGTCGTAGATCCACACGTCCTGCGCGCGCCCGCCGCGGTAGCGCTTCCAGCTGCGGAAGTCGCGGTCGATCGGGGTGTAGACGAACTTCGTGCCGTCCGGACTCAACATGCCGCCGCCGGTTTCCGGCACCGCCATCGGCGTTTCCAGGCCGCCGTCCACCGGCACCAGGTACGGCTGGCCGGCGCGTTCGTCGTAGGGCAGGCGGTTCATGCGCACCACGATGTTCTTGCCGTCCGGGGTCCAATCCAGCACGCGGTAGTCGGTGCCGCCGCGCGGCGGCATCGGACCCACGTCGCTGTACCAGGTGAGCTGGCGCGGCTCGCCGCCGGCCGTGGGCATCACGTAGACCTGGCGGGTGCCGCTGTATTCGGCCGAGAAGGCGATCCGGCTGCCGTCGGGCGAGAACTTCGGATAGAGCTCCTGCCCCTCGTGCGAGGTAAGCCGGAATGCGGTGCCGCCCTGTGCGCTGACCACATGGATGTCGCCGGCGTGCACGAAGGCGATGCGCCCGTTCTGGATGTCGGGCTGGCGCAGGAGCGCATCGGGTGCGGCCGACGCGGCGGTGCTGAAGGCGAGAACGCACAGTGCGGCAAACAGGGAAAGTCTCATCGGCCCCTCGGCAGTGTCGGATGCGAAACCGCAAGTATGCCTGCCCGGCGCGTGCCGGCGCATGCCGGAAGTCGGGGGGGGTGAGCGGGGCTTTCGAGCCGCATGCGGCGAGCCCGCGAACGCCCGCCGGCATGCAAGCCGGCGGGCCGGGCGTCCAGGGTCACCCCAGGGCACGGGAAGAATCCGCGCCCCGCAGCGTCGGAAACCCCTCGCGAGCCCGCGAACGCCCGCCGGCATGCAAGCCGGCGGGCCGGGCGTCCAGGGTCACCCCAGGGCACGGGAAGAATCCGCACCCCGCTGCTTCGGTTACGACCTGCGCCGGATCGGAATGCGCGAAAGCGGCACCGACACCAGGTCGTGTCCGGCCTGGCGCACCGGCTGGCCGTGCTCGGGCGCGAAGGCGTGGGCGTAGACGACTTCCCAGGTGGAGGGCAGCAGGCCGTCCGCGGTGCGGAAGGCTTCATACGCCGCGCGCGCGGCCTCGATGCGCCCGCGCCCGGTCAGGCTGCGGCGCCGCTCCGCCATCGCGTTGCCGCCGCCGGCGCCGCGCAGATCGGCCATCAGCGCGTCGAGCGTGGGATGGGTGAGGGTGAAGCGGTCGGCATCGAGCACCGGGTTGCGGAATCCCGCCGCCAGCAGCGCGTCGCCCAGATGCTGGATCGGCGCGAAGGCGTGGACGTGCGGCGCGGGATCTTCCGCAAACGCCTCGCGCAGCTCCTCCAGGGTTTCCGGGCCGAGGCTGGAGCAGGCCACGAAGCCGCCCGGATTGAGCACCGCGCGCCACTGCGCGAACAGCGCCGGTAGATCGGTGATCCAGGGCAACGCCAGATTGGAGAAGATCAGGTCGAAGCTGCCGCCGGCAAAGGGCAGCGCGGCGGCATCGGCGCACACTACGGCGTAGTCCGGCCGCCAGCGCCCGGCCGCGCGCCGCGCCTGATCGGCCATCGCCAGCGAGCCGTCCAGCGCCACCACCTGCGCCTTCGGCCAGCGCTTCTTCAGCGCCCGCGCCGCCGTCCCCGGCCCGCAGCCCACGTCCAGGATGCGCGCCGGCGGCGTCTTCACGTAGTCCAGCAGATCCAGCAGCCGCGCCTCCACCTCCTGCTGCAGCGCCGCGTGCCGCGCATAGCCGCGCGCGGCGCGGTCGAAGCCGCGGCGGATCGAAAGCGGGTCGAAGAAAGCGTGCGGCATGGTTCGGGAGCGAGGTGGCGTGCGGCGGCGGGCGGCCTGAGGGGATCGCATTGTAGTGAACCGGGACCGATTTGGTCTGGTTTTGCGCGCAATCAGGCCATGGTGGCTGTGGCGGTGATCCCGGCGAGCAGCAACGGCAAAGGAGCATCGCGATGTCGACGGAGCGGCAGGCTCCCCGGCGCTTGCTGAACTTGCCAGCCGCGTGCATCGGCCACTTCCGGTGCTCCGACTGGAGCCCCCGGGTTGCCCGAGACGCAACTTTGCCCAACCGCCGCTGGCCGTCGTCATGCGACATCCATGCCTTCGTGCTGCAGAATGACCGGCTTGCGAGTGGGGCAGGTTGCGAATCTGCGGGTATCGAAGCGGGTATCCACGAGGTTCGCGGTGCCTATGTGTATTTGGAATCAGGAAGATGGACGCGCCATGCTGCTGATGATCGACAACTACGACAGCTTCACCTTCAACCTCGTGCAGTACTTCCAGATGCTGGGGGCGGAGGTGCGGGTGGAGCGCAACGATGCGCTGACGGTGGACGAGATCCGCGCGCTGGCACCCAGCCACATCGTGATCTCGCCGGGGCCGTGCACGCCCAACGAGGCGGGGGTATCGCTGGAGATGATCGCGCGCCTCGGGCCGACCACGCCGATCCTGGGCGTGTGCCTCGGGCACCAGAGCATCGGCCAGGCGTACGGCGGCAAGGTGGTGCGCGCCGGCAGGATCATGCACGGCAAGACGTCGCGCATCCGCCATCGCGGCACCGGGGTGTTTGCGGGCCTGCCGGACGACTACGAGGCCACGCGCTACCACTCGCTGGTGGTGGACAAGGCCAGTCTGCCCGAGGCGCTGGAAGTCACCGCCTGGACGGAAAACCCGGACGGCTCGATGGAAGAGATCATGGGCATCCGCCACCGCGAGTATCCGGTGGAGGGCGTGCAGTTCCATCCCGAGTCGATCCTCACCGAGCACGGCCACGCGCTCTTGCGCAACTTCCTGGAACGCTGACCGGGACGGCGGGCTCCGCGTCCGGCGGTCATCCGCCCCGGCGCGCGTGCTCCAGCCAGTGCAGCAGCGGTACCCAGTCCTGCTGGTGCTCGCGCACGTTCTGCGAGTGGTAATCGAACAGGCATTTGCCCAGCCCGACCATGAGCGCATAGGCCTGGGTATCGCGCAGCTGCGCGACCAGCTCACAGGGCCACTGCGAAAGCTGGGCGATGGCCTGCTGCGAGGCCTGGGTCCACGGCCGCAGGCGGTTGGCGACCAGCCCCACCGGCAGCGCGCCGCGCGCCACGCGCGGATGTTCGGCCAGCGCGTTGAGGAAGCGCACCGTGGCTTCCATGTCCATCACCGTGGGAAGCACCGGCACCAGCACCGCGTCGGCCACTTCCAGAAAGCCTTCGAGATCCTTGGGCATGGCACCGGCGGCGGCGTCGATCACGACTCGCTGGGTGCCGTCGGGCACGCGCCGCGCCCATTTGCGCCGGGTGCCGTCCACGCCGGCCACGCCGCCTTCCGCGCCGCGCCGCTCGCACCAGTGGCGGGAAGACTCCTGCGGATCGGCGTCCACCAGCGCGGTGGCCTTGCCCTGGACGGCGAAGGCACCGGCGAGCGTGGTGGAGATGGTGGTCTTGCCGACGCCGCCCTTGGCGCTGGCCACGAGGATGCGGAACATGGGGCGCTCCGGTCAGGATACGCCGCCACTTTAGCGCGAGCCGCATCGCCCCGCCGGTAGACTGGCGCAATGAACAGCCCCTGCAATATCGCCGCCGCCCTGCCCGGCATGGCCGCGCGCCAGCCCGAGGCCATCGCCATCCGCTGTCCCACCGGCGTCGGGCCGGACGGACAGGTGCGCTACGGCATCGAACTTTCCTGGCGGGCGCTGGAGGAACGCAGCAGCGCCATCGCCGCGGCGCTGGCGCGCGCCGGCATCGTGCGCGGCACCCGCGCCGCGCTGATGGTGCGGCCCTCGCCGGAACTGTTCCTGCTGATGTTCGCCATGTTCAAGGCCGGCGTGGTGCCGGTGCTGATCGATCCGGGCATCAACCGCCGCGCGCTCAAGCAGTGCCTGGACGAGGCTGCGCCGACCGCCTTCATCGGCATCCCGCTGGCGCACGCGGCGCGCGTCGTGCTGGGCTGGGCGCGCAGGAGCTGCCGGATCAACATCACCGTGGGTCGGCGCTGGTTCTGGGGTGGCCACACGCTCGACGGGCTCATGGCGCAAAGCGCCGGCGAAAACTTCACCCTGGCGGACACCGCGCCCGATGAGATCGCGGCGATCCTGTTCACTTCAGGCTCCACCGGCGTGCCCAAGGGCGTGGTGTATCGGCATCGGCATTTCGTCGCGCAGGTCGAAATGCTCGGGCAGATGCTCGGCATCGAGCCGGGCGGCGTGGATCTTCCGACCTTTCCGCCGTTCGCGCTGTTCGATCCCGCGCTCGGCATCACCAGCATCATCCCCGCCATGGACCCGACCCGCCCGGCGCAGGCCGACCCGCGCAAGCTGATCGACGCGATCCGGCGCTTCGGCGTCACCCAGATGTTCGGCTCGCCGGCGCTGCTCGATACCCTCAGCCGCTACGGGGAAGCCCACGACGTGAGGCTTGCCACCCTGCGCCGGGTGATGTCCGCCGGCGCGCCGGTGCCGCCGGCGGTGGTGGCGCGCATGGCCGCGATGCTGCCTGAGGACGCCAACATCTGGACGCCCTACGGTGCCACCGAATGCCTGCCGGTGGCCCTGATCGAAGGGCGCGAGCTGCGCGCCACGCGCGCCGCCACCGAGGCCGGTGCCGGCACCTGCGTCGGTCGCCCGGTGGCACCCAACGACGTGCGCATCATCCGCATCGTGGACGAGCCCATCGCGCAGTGGCGCGACGAGCTGTTGGCGGCACCGGGCGACGTCGGGGAAATCGTCGTCGCCGGCCCCACCGCCACCGACGAATACTTCAACCGCCCCGAGGCCACGGCGCAGGCCAAGATCCGCGAAACCCTCGCCGACGGCAGCAGCCGCATCCTGCACCGCATGGGCGACCTCGGCTGGATCGACGAGGGCGGGCGGCTGTGGTTCTGCGGGCGCAAGAGCCAGCGCGTGGAGGCGGCCGACGGCCCGCTCTACACCGAGCAGGTGGAGCCGGTCTTCAATACCCATGCCGCGGTGCGCCGCAGCGCCCTGGTCGGCGTAGGCGAAAAAGGCGCACAAATGCCCGTGCTGTGCGTGGAGCTGGAGCCCGGCACGGCCGAGGCCGCGCGCGAGCGCATCGAGGCCGAACTCCTCAACCTCGGCCAACGCCACCCGCACACCGCGCGCGTGCAGCGCCTCCTGTTCCACCCCAGGTTCCCGGTGGACATCCGCCACAACGCCAAGATCGGGCGCGAGGCGCTGGCGCGCTGGGCGAGTGCGAGAATGCGCTGAGCCGCGCAGCTTGCTGCGGATTCGTTTCGTACGTGAAGCTGCGGCGGCGGATTCAACGTCCATTCGCAACGCCGCTGATGGAATCCTGCCCGGTTCCAGGCCGATCCGGAACGCGCCCGCTCCGTCCGCCGTGTCATGTTCTTCCATGAACCCGTGTTTCTACCTGATGAGCGCGCTGATGACGCGCCCAGTCCACTTTCAGGAGAGAAACATCATGAGACAGATTTGCTACCTGCCCCTGATTGCGCTGTTCGCGTTCGGTGCGGCGCTGGCTGCCGATGCGCCCGATTCGCAACACAAGCAGCAGATCGACGAGGAGCAGGCGATCGAAATGGTCGCCGCGGCGCTGGCGGCAGCGCCGGGGCTGGAGTTCGATACCGGGTTCAGCGTCACCGGCATGAGGTCCACCGAACCGCCCGTGAATACGGGCTGGTCCGACGTCGAGGACGGCATCCGGGTGTTTCCGTGGATGGGCTCGGCGACCATCGGAAATCCTCCGATCCCGATTCCCGTCCACCTCGGCTACTACGTCGCTGTCCGTCAGAAGAACGCGGCGAATACGCTGGAGAAGGTGATGGTGACGCGCCTCAAGGTCAACGGGGCGCTTGACCTGGACTTCGGCACCAACGGCTGGCTGCAGGCCGAGAATGCCAGCAGCTCCATCGCCGATGTGGCGATGGGCCGGTACGGCGAGCTCTACATCCTGCACGCGGGTGAGAAACGGGTGGGCTGCTATCGCCTGGAGGCGGGGACCACGTGCCACAGTCCGACCTCCGGCGGCAAGCTGTCGTATCCGCTGACCGCCCCGCGCACGGCCGCCACGCCCACGCGCCTGCTCTACGACAGCCGCTACGGACTTTATGTCGCGGCGAAAATCACCAATGCCAATCGCGGCACCGAGCTGGCGGTCACCCTGATGCAGCCCGCCGGCGCAACCGGGTCATCGGGCGGAACGCCGGTGACCACGTTTGGTACCAACGGCCACGTGATCGGACTGCCGTCGTGGGCCGCAGCCACGGGCGTGACGGCGGCCATCAACGCCATGGCGCTGACGCCCGCGAACGCGACGGGCGGACAGCGGCTGTACGTGGGCGGCCAGGCGCTGCTCTCAGGCACCGACAGCGACGGCTTCATCCTCGGCCTCGATCCGCAGACCGGTGCCACGAGCACCGGCTGGAACTGGGCAGGCGTCTTTTACGAGGACGACAACACCGGCTACAAGACCGATACCGTGACCGCGCTGACCGTCCTGCGCAACGGCTCCGGCTACAGCGGCAAGCTCGTGTGGGCCGGCTGGTCGCAAACTGACGATGCGCAGACCAATCCCATGATCATGGGGCGGCGCAACAGCGACAGCAGCATTGATGCGAGCTTCTGCGCCGGCAACGCCAATCTGAGTGGCTCCGGAGTCTGCCTGGTGGACCCGCCCCGGTCATTGCTGTCAATTCCCGTCTACATGCCCTCCGCGATTCCGGTCGCCATCGTCGAGCGTCCCAATCGCGACCTGGCGGTGGCGCAGCGCTTCCAGCAGAACGGCCTTCCTCTAATCGGGCAGCCTGACAAGCACGTCCACACCCTGGTGCAGCAGTTCGGCCAGGACGGCAACCGCCTGTACACGCAGCTGAAGGTCGATTATTCCGCCTCCGACCCGGACACCACTACCTGGTGGTCGCGGCCGTTCGACATGGTCGCGTCGGGAGTCTTCGGGGACCGATTGGCGCTGATCGGCACCCGGAAATGGAACGGCACCGACTTCGACCCCACCGTGACCGCCCTCAAGGGAGCCACCGAGGAGCACGTCTGCCTGTTCTCCGACGGCATGGAAAGCGCGCGCCCGGCCTGCTGGTAATCGCTTTCTCTCTCGGTGCATCGTGCACCCCGCGCCCGGCCTGTTCCCGGGCGCGGCTCTTTTCCGGGTGTCAGATGTCGGTGGGTTCGGGCAGCTTGCGCGCGCGCACCCGGGCGCGCAGCGAGATGAACAACACCCCGCCCAGCACCATCGCCGCGCCCAGGTACAGGCGCGGGCCGGGGCGGTCGCCCCAGAAGGCGATGCCCAGCGCCACCGCGATCACCGGGGAAATCAGCAGGTAGGGCGTGAGCGTGGACACCGGATGGCGCTGCACCAGCCAGTAGAACAGGCTGTGGCCCAGCAGCGAGGCCGCCAGCGTGGCCCAGGCCACGCCGAACCAGGCCGTCGGCGAGGCGTTGCGGATCGCGTCCCACTGCCCGCTTTCCACGCCCAGGCTCCACAGCAGCAGCGGGCCGACCGCGATCAGCGCGGTCCAGCCCTGCACGCCGATGGGATGCATGCCGGTGAGCCGGCGCATGACCACGGTGCCCACCGCCAGCGACAGCGCCGAGGCCAGCATCAGGAACAGCGCGAACGGGGCCTGCAGCACGATCGGATCAAAGCCCAGCACCAGCACGCCGGCAAAGCTCACGCCGATCCCGGTCCAGGTGCGCCACCCGATCTTTTCGCCGAGGAAGATCGCCGCGAGCACCACCGCCATCGGGATGTAGCTTTGCAGCACGATGGCGGGCGAGGCCAGGTTGCCGGCCTCGCGGATGGCCCAGAAGTTGAGCCCGAAGTGCAGCGCGCCGTTGCACAGCGCCACCGTGATAAGCGCCAGCCAGCGCCCCTGCGGCGGGCGCGCCATCCACGGCAGCAGCAGCACCATCAGCGGCATGAGGCGCAGCGCGGAGAACAGCAGCGGCGGAATTTCCCGCAGCGCCATCGCCGAGGTCAGGAAGTTGATCGCCCAGACCAGACAGATGGTGAGTACGAGCAGGAGGTGGGTGCGGGGCATGGGGGGTGTCTTTCCCTCTCCCCCATCGGCGATGGGGGAGAGGCAGTCATCGGGTTATGCCGTCAGCCGCCGCAGCGCTTCGGCGTAGCGGGCCTGGGTGCCGGCAATCACCGCCTCGGGCAGGCGCGGGCCGGGCGCGGTCTTGTTCCAGTTCCGGGTTTCCAGCCAGTCGCGCACGAACTGCTTGTCGTAGCTGGGCGGGCTGCTGCCGACCCGGTATTCCTCGGCCGGCCAGAAGCGCGAGGAATCGGGCGTGAGCATCTCGTCCATCACCCGCAGCGTGCCGTCTTCGTCCAGCCCGAATTCGAGCTTGGTGTCGGCGATGATGATGCCTCGCTGCGCGGCGAAATCGGCGGCAAAGCGGTAAATCGAAAGCGTCGCCTCGCGCACCCGCTCGGCCAGCTCGTTGCCGATGAGTTCCACCACGCGGTCGAAGGAGATGTTTTCGTCATGTTCGCCGACCGCGGCCTTCGAGGAGGGCGTGAAGATCGGTTCGGGCAGGCGCTCGGCCTGGCGCAGGCCGGTCGGCAGCGCGATGCCGCACAGCGTGCCGGTGGCGCGGTAGTCCTTCCAGCCCGAGCCGATCAGGTAGCCGCGCACCACCGCTTCGACCGGCAGCGCCCGCAGCCGGCGCGCGATCACGCTGCGGTGGCGATACAGCGATGCATCCACGCCCTCGGGCAGGACGCTTTCCGGTGCCGCGTCGAGCAGGTGGTTGGGCATCAGGTGCGCGGTCTTGCCGAACCAGAAGTTCGACAGCCGCGTCAGCACCTCGCCCTTGCCCGGGATCGGGTCGGGCAGCACCACGTCGAAGGCCGAAAGCCGGTCGGTGGCGACCATCAGCAGGCGTCGGGCGTCGAGTGCGTAGACATCGCGCACCTTGCCCCGATGCAGGAGTTCGAGGCCGGGCAGGTCGGAAGTATGCAGCGTGGTGGTCACGGGGCGTCCATGCGATGGAAGGGAAACACTCTAGAGCGGTTCGCGCGCCAGCGCCGCCATCAGCTGCCGCAGCGCCCGGCCGCGGTGGCTGACCGCGGCCTTTTCCTCGCGGCTGAGCTCGGCCGCGCTCTGGCCGCTGGCCTCGTCGAAAAACACCGGGTCGTAGCCGAAGCCGTCCTCGCCCTGCGGGGCGTGCAGGATGCGCCCGCGCCAGCGGCCTTCGCAGACCAGCGGCGCGGGATCGTCCGGGTGGCGCAGCAGCACGAGGGTGCAGTGGAAGTGCGCGCCGCGGTGGGCGTCGGGAATTCCGGCCAACGCGTCGAGCAGTTTCAGGATGTTGGCCTGCGCGTCGCCGTCCGTGCCGGCGTAGCGCGCCGAATGCAGTCCCGGTGCGCCGCCGAGCGCGTCCACGCACAGGCCCGAATCATCGGCCAATGCCGGCAGCCCCGAGATGCGGCTGGCGTGGCGCGCCTTGATGAGCGCGTTTTCCACGAAGGTGGCGCCGGTTTCCTCGACCTCGTCGATGCCGAACTGCGCCTGCGGCACGACCGTCATGCCGGCCGCGCCCAGCAGCGCGCGCAGCTCGGCGAGCTTGCCGGCGTTGTGGCTGGCCAGAACCAGGCGCGCGGCAGGTTCCATCAGTCGGACTCCCACCACAGCCAGAAGCCGTCGCTGATGCGCTTGAAGAATCCGCCTTCGGGGGCGTCGGCCAGCGCGATCAGGGGACGCTCGGCCAGCACCTTGCCATCGAGAGAAAGCCGCAGGGTGCCGACGCCCTGGCCCTTGGCGAACGGGGCCACGAGCTGGCGCGGCAGATCCATTTCGGCCTTCACTTCTTCGTAGCGTCCGCGCGGCACGGTGAGCAGCAGCGGTTCGGCCAGGCCCAGCGCCAGCGTCGCCGATTCGCCCTTCCACAGCGCGGGTTCGCTGACTGTCTGGCCGGCGTCGTAGAGGCGGTGGGTCTCGAAGAAGCGGAAGCCCCAGTTGAGCAGGGCATAGCTGTCCTCGGCGCGCTGCTTTTCGCCGCTGGAACCCATCACCACGCTGATCAGGCGCTGGTCGCCGCGCTTGGCCGAGGCCACCAGGCAGTAGCCGGCGGCGGAGTGGTGGCCGGTCTTGATGCCGTCGATGGCGGCGTCCTTCCACAGCAGCGAGTTGCGGTTGTGCTGACGGATGCCGTTGAAGGTGAATTCCTTCTGCGAATACACCGCGTATTCGCGCGGGAAGTCGCGGATCAATGCCTGCGAGAGGCGCGCGATGTCGTGCGCGGTGGTGTAGTGGTCCGGCGCGGACAGCCCGTGGGAATTGACGTAGTGGGTGTCGTTCAGGCCGAGCTTTTTCGCATAGGCATTCATCAGGTCGGCGAAGGCGGCCTCGCTGCCGGCCACGTATTCGGCCAGCGCGATCGAGGCGTCGTTGCCGGACTGGATGATCATGCCGTGCAGCAGGTCGGCCAGCTTCACCTTGCTGTTGACCGGCAGGAAGCTGGTGGATCCGTCGGTACCGCCGCCGCCGCCGCGCCAGGCGTTCTCGCTGATCGGCACTTCGTCATCGAGCGAGATCTTGCCGGCTTCCAGCTCGGCCGAGACCACGTAGGAGGTCATCACCTTGGTGATGCTGGCCGGCTCCACCCGCGCGTCCATGTTGTTTTCGGCAAGCACCTGGCCGGTGGCGTCGTCCACGAGGATCCAGGCGCTGCCGTTGACCGACGGCGGGGAGGGTGTCACCAGCGGCTGCGCGGTGGGCGTGGGCAGGCTGGCGACCGGGCGCGGTGCCGCAGGTTCCTGCGCCGTGGCGGAGACGGAAACGACCAGCAGCGCGCCGGCCAGAAGGTTCTTGACGTTCATGTCGTGAGGCAGTCCATGCGAAGGGAAGTCGTGCGTCGGGCGCACGGAACGGGAAGGCGCATTATCGCGGCACCAGGCCGTCGCGTCATTGGGTGATCAGGGTCGGCACGCCCAGGCCCATCGCGTGCAGGGTGTCGGACACCGCAAGGCTGCGGTGGCGCGAGGGCAGTGGCCCGACCCGCACCCGATACACGGTACGTCCGGAGACCTGGGCCGGCTGCACCGACACCGGCACCACCTCGGCATGCGTGAGTCGCTCGACCAGACGCTGGGCGTTGGCGGCCTCGCCGAAGCTGGCGACCTGCAGCCAGAAGCGCCCGGCGTCCACTTCGGGTGCGGCCGCCGGCGTGGGAGCGGTGACGTGAACGGTCGGGCCGCGCGCGATCGGCACCACGCCGGCGCGCGCCGCGGCCCAGGCCGCTTCCGGCGGCATCGCCGCAGGCGGAGGCGGTGGCGTGACGCCGCGCTGCAGCGCGCGGATTTCCACCGGCGCGGTGCCGTTCACGTGAACGCCCAGCTTCACCGCCGCCGCATAGGAAAGGTCGATCAGGCGATCTTCGTGGAAGGGCCCGCGATCATTCACCCGCACCACCACGCTGCGCCCGTTCTCCAGATTGGTCACGCGCACGTGCGTGGGCAGCGGCAGGCTCTTGTGGGCCGCGCTGAACTGGTACATGTCGTAGGGCTCCAGGCTCGAAGTTGCGCGACCGTGGAACTTGTTGCCGTACCAGGAGGCGATGCCGCGCGCGACATAGCCCTGCGCGCTGGGCAGCACGTGGTAGTCCTTGCCCAGCACCGTGTAGGGCGAGCGGTTGCCGTAGCGCGCCGGTGCCTCGCCGGTGGGCTCGGGTTCGACCAGATGGCTGATGTCGGGCGGGATCGCCGGGCCGCCGTCGGACACGCCCGGGCGGTAGAGGCCGCCGGCGGTGTATTCGCCCGGTTTGTCGGGCCGCGCGCGCGTGACCGGCGGCGGCCGCGTGCCGTGGGCGCGCGCCGCGCGGTGGCCGGCCTCGGGTGTGGATGGTTTGACCGCCTTGCCGCCGCACGCGGCCAGGGCAATCGACAGCAGCGCCACCGGCAGGAGCCGGCGCGGCAGGAGGCTGTCCGGACTGCCAGACACCCTGCGCGCCTCACCGCGCCAGCGCGGGACTGTCGGTGCCGGCGATGGCCTGGGCGAGCTGCAGCACGGCCATCGAATACAGCGGCGAACGGTTGTAGCGCGAGATCACGTAGAAGTTGTTGAACGTGATCCAGTATTCCGGGCCGTTCGCCCCCTCCAGCCTGAGCAGGGTGGCCGGTGCCGCGTGGCCGATGGCTTCGGCCGGGCGGTAGCCGCGTGCGGCAAGCTCGGGCAGCGAGTATCTGGCTTCCAGCGAATCGGGCACGAACTCCTGCGCGTCGCTCGCGCGCACCGCGCGCACCGCGACCGGCTCACCGGCCTGCCATTTGTGCGCGGCGAAATAGTTGGCGACCGAGGCCAGCACGTCGGGCAGCGAGTTCCACAGGTCGCGCTGGCCGTCGCCGTCGCCGTCCACCGCATAGGCGCGGTAGCTCGACGGGATGAACTGGCCCCAGCCCATCGCTCCGGCGTAGCTGCCGACGATCGAATCCAGATCGAGTCGCTCCTCGCGCGCGAGGGCAAAGGCGTGCGCCAGCTCGCCGCGGAAAAAGTCGGCGCGCTTGGGGTAGAAAAAGCCCAGCGTGTAGAGCGCATCGAGCACCTTGTAGCGCCCGGTATTCGCGCCATAGCCGGTTTCCACGCCCAGGATCGCCACGAGGATCGGTGCCGCCACGCCGGTTTTCGCCTCGATCTCGCGCAGTGCGTCCCGGTGCGTGGCCAGAAAAGCCTGGCCCTTGGCAATGCGGTCGGTGGTCAGGAAGATCGGGCGGTAGTCCTTCCACGGCTTGGCTTCGGCCGGCCGGGTGATCGCATCGATGATGCTCTGCTGGTAGCGCGCCTGGTCGAGCAGCGCTCCGGCGTCTTCGGGCGCGATCCCGTGCTGCGCCTGGACCTGGGCCAGGAAGGCGGCGCGCACTTCCGGCTCCAGTTCGCCCGCCGGTGCCGCTGTCGCGGTGGCGCAGGCGAGGATCAGGGCAGCGGAAATGGCAGCAATCAGGAATCGGAACATGGGGGTGCGCGCAAGGGGAATCGGGCGCAGTGTACACGCCGCGCTGGCGGCCCCTGACGCCCACCCCAACGACCCTTGACTTCCGGCACTGCGTTTCGGCGCCCGGCTCCGATACGCTGGTAAAATCACCGGCCCGCTTCCGTTCGCACCAAGGCAATCCGATGTCGCTCGATTTCGAACAGGCCCGTCACTTCATGGTTAACCACCAGGTTCGGCCCTGGGACGTTCTCGACCCGCGCGTGCTCGATGCGATGGGCGCGATTTTCCGCGAGGACTACGTTCCCTCGCGCTATCGCCGCGTGGCCTTCGCCGATCTGGCGCTGCCGCTGGAGCACGGTGAGTTCATGCTCAAGCCGGTGCTCGAAGGCCGCCTGCTGCAGGCGCTGGAACTGGCACCGACCGACGACGTGCTGGAAGTGGGCACCGGCAGCGGCTATCTCACCGCCTGCCTGGCCACGCTGGCGCGCGACGTGGTGAGCATCGACATTCACGCCGATTTCGTCGAGCGCGCCCGCGCCCGCTTCGGCGCGACGGGATTGACCAACATCCGCGTTGAACAGGCCGATGCACTGGCATTCGACCCGGGCCGCAGCTTCGACGCCGTGGCCGTTGGCGGTGCCGTCGCGACGCTGCCGCAGGCCTTCCTGTCCTGGCTCAAGCCCGGTGGACGCCTGTTCGTGGTGCAGGGCCACTCGCCGGTGCAGCAGGCCGTGCTTTATCGCCGCACCGCGCAGGGCCATGTCGTCGAGGAAGGCCTGTTCGAGACCGAGGTGCCCTACCTGGTCGGAGCCGAACCCTCGCCGCGCTTCGTGCTTTGATCGACACCCTTTCCAGGAGCTTTCGCATGTCCCTGCCAAGAATTTCCCTGATCGCCACCGCGCTGCTGCTCACCGCAGGCGGCAGCGCCGCCGCGGCCGACCTGATGCAGGCCTACACCCTGGCCCGCGACAGCGATCCGCAGTTGGCCATCGCCGACACCTCGCGCGAGGCCGGGCAGCTGCGCGTCACCCAGAGCCGCGCCAATCTGCTGCCCACCCTGTCCGGTTCTGCCGGCTACTCGCGCAGCGGCACGGATACCTCGGGCGAGCGCGTGCTGTCGGTGGACCCGCCGATCGTGTCCACCACCAACACCAGCTCGCATTCGAGCGGCCGCAACTACGGCCTGCAGCTCAACCAGTCGCTCTACAACCACGCCAACTACACCCAGCTGCGCGCGGCCCGCAAGCGCGGTGAAGTGAGCGAAGTGCAGTACGACGCCGAGAACGACAACCTCATCGTGCGCGTCGCCGAAGCCTACTTCGGCAACCTCACCGCGATCGACGCGCTGGTGTTCGCGCGCGCCGAAGAGCGCGCGGTGAAGCGCCAGCTCGACCAGGCCGAGCAGCGCTTCGAAGTCGGCCTGACCGCGATCACCGACGTGCACGAAGCCCAGGCGCGCTACGACAGCGCGCGCGCCGGCGCGATCAGCGCCGAGGTGGCGCTGGAAGACTCGCGCGAGGCGCTGATCCAGATCATCGGCCAGCCGCTGGAAAACCTGCGCGGGCTGGGCGAGGACTTCAGCCCGGCGCGGCCTTCGCCCTCGGGCGTCGATGCCTGGGTGCAGCTGGCCATGGACCAGAACCCCACGCTGCGCGCACAGGCGCTTTCCGCGCAGGCCGACGAGCTGGATGTTTCCACCGCGCGTGCCGGCCACCTGCCCTATCTGTCCGCTTCCGCCAGCCGCGGCCGCAGCTACGGCTGGGGCGAATCGGCCGGTGCGGCCGGCATCATCCCGAGCAACAGCCAGGGCGACGACTGGCGCGTCGGGGTGAACCTGGTGGTGCCGATCTTCTCCGGCTTCGCCACCCAGTCGCAGGTGAAGCTCGCGATCAACGCGCGCGACCAGAACGCGCTGCGCTACGACCAGAACCAGCGCGCCATCCTGCGCCAGACCCGCAACGCCTATCGCGCGCTGGAGGCGGGCATCAGCGAAGTGGAGGCCCGCAGGCAGGCCGTGGTGTCGGCGCGCAGCGCGCTGGAAGCGACCGAGGCCGGCTTCGAGGTCGGCACCCGCACCATCGTCGACGTGCTGCTCTCCCAGCAGGTGCTGTTCCAGGCCCAGAGCAGCTATTCCAGCGCCCGCCACAACTTCCTGGTCAACACCCTGCGGCTCAAGCAGGCGGCCGGCGTCATCGGCATCGAGGACGTGGCCGAGACCAACCGCTATCTGGTGCGCGACGCCGAGGCCGCGCTGGCCGACGGCGGCGACTCCGCCGAAGGCTGATCGCAGCGCCGGCGCGAGGCCGGCGCATCGCGTTACACCTGCCGCGGCGAAGCCCGCCCGAGCCGGACGGCACGGGCGGACCACGGACGCACAGGCGAGGCGGTCAGGCCTGCGCCAGCGCCTGCTCCAGGTCGGCGATCAGGTCGTCGATGTGCTCGATGCCCACGCACAGGCGCACCGTGTCTTCGCTGACGCCGGCCTTGAGCATTTCCTCGGGCGAAAGCTGGCGGTGCGTGGTGGAGGCCGGATGGGTGGCCAGCGAGCGGGTGTCGCCGATGTTCACCAGGCGCAGGAAGAGCTTGAGCGCATCGAGGAACTTCTCGCCGGCCGCGCGCCCGCCGGGCAGGCCGAAGGTGAAGAGGCCCGAGCCCTGGCCCTTGAGGTACTTCTGCGCCAGCGCGTGCTCGGGGTGGTCGGGCAGGCCGGCGTAGTTCACCCACGACACCTTGGGGTGGTTCTTGAGGTACTGGGCCACCTTCAGAGTGTTTTCGCAGATGCGCTCCATGCGCAGGGTGAAGGTCTCGATGCCCTGCAGGATCAGGAAGGCGTTGAACGGCGAGATCGCCGCGCCCGTGTTGCGCAGCGGCACCACGCGGGCGCGGCCGATGAAGGCCGCCGGCCCCAGTGCCTCGGTATAGACCACGCCGTGGTAGCTCACGTCCGGCTCGTTGAGGCGCGGGAAGCGCGCCTTGTGCTCGGCCCAGGGAAACTTGCCCGAGTCCACGATCGCCCCGCCGATGCTGTTGCCATGCCCGCCCAGGTACTTGGTGAGCGAGTGGATCACGATGTCCGCGCCGAAGTCGATCGGACGCAGCAGGTGCGGCGTGGCGACGGTGTTGTCCACGATCAGCGGCACCCCGTGCGCGTGCGCGATCTTCGCCAGCGCCTCGATGTCGGTGACGTTGCCCAGCGGGTTGCCGATGGACTCGACGTAGATCGCCTTGGTGCGCGCGTCGATCAGCGGCGCGAAGGATTCCGGATCGCGGTAGTCGGCGAAACGCACCTCGATCCCGTACTGCGGCAGGGTGTGGGCGAACAGGTTGTAGGTGCCGCCGTACAGCGTTCCGGCCGAAACGATGTTGTCGCCGGCCTGGGCGATGGTGAGGATGGCGTAGGTGATTGCGGCCTGTCCGGAAGCCAGCGCCAGCGCCGCGATGCCGCCTTCCAATGCCGCGACGCGCTGCTCGAGCACGTCCTGGGTCGGGTTCATGATGCGGGTGTAGATGTTGCCCGGCACCTTGAGGTCGAACAGGTCGGCGCCGTGCTGCGCGCTGTCGAAGGCGTAGGCCACGGTCTGGTAGATCGGCACCGCCACCGAACGGGTGGTCGGGTCGGGCGAATAGCCGCCGTGCACGGCGATGGTTTCGGGCTTCCAGTTTTCGCGGCTCATGGCGGCGTCCGTCGGGGAGGGAGATCGCCATCATGCCGCGAGGTTATCAGCCGGGTCGATACGAAACGACATGTGATGATGCGAATTCAGCCATGAGCGGCGCGATACTGTCCGCCCACCCAGCGAGATCCGCGCCATGAACCTGACCTTCTATACCCACCCCATGTCCCGTGGCCGCATCGCGCGCTGGATGCTGGAGGAAACCGGCCTGCCCTACGAGGAAGTCCTGCTCGACTACGCCAGCACGATGAAGGCCCCCGAGTACCTGGCGATCAATCCGATGGGCAAGGTGCCGGCGCTGCGCCACGGCGACACCGTCGTCACCGAAAGCGTCGCCATCGGCCTGTACCTGGCCGACCTGGTGCCGGAAAAGCGCCTCGCTCCACCGCCCGGCAGCGCCGAACGCGGCCCGTACTACCGCTGGCTGCTGTTCCTTGCCGGCCCGCTGGAAGCCCTGCTGACCGCCAAACACGCCGGTGCTCTGGCCTCGCCCACCAGCGCCGGCTACGGTGCCGAAGGTGATGTGGTCCGCGTGCTGGAACAGGCCGTGGCCGGGAAGACCCACCTCGCCGGCGACCGCTTCACCGCCGCCGACCTCTACATGACCGCCTACCTGAACTTCTACATGCAGTTCGGCATGCTCGACCGCCTGCCCGCCTTCGAAACCTTCTGCGCCCACCACGCCGAGCGCCCGGCAGCGCTGAAGGCGCTGGCGCGGGATGAGGCGCTGATGGCGGCGCAGCAGGCGGGGCGCTAGTCCTGCGCCTTCGTGGCTTCGTCCAATTGGTATCAGCCAGCACCGGGCGCGTTGCGCGGTGTCCGGGCGGGCCGGTGTCAGCAGGTCGGCTCACCGGCTGAAAGGCGTACCGACTGATCGTCAAACCATCTTCTTCATTCGATAAAGCAGGTCCAGCGCCTCGCGCGGGCTCATCGCATCGGGGTCGAGGCCGCGCAGGGTTTCTTCCACCGGGGAAGGCATCGGCGGGGCGAACAGGCCGAGCTGCGGCGATGCGGGCGCGGCGCTGGCGGGGGCCGCTGCGTCGAGGCTGGCGGCCATGCCCGATTCGAGGCGTTCGAGCAGGCCCTTGGCCTGCGCGATGACCGGGCGCGGCAGGCCGGCGAGCGCGGCCACCTGCAGGCCGAAGCTGCGGTTGGCCGGGCCTTCGCGCACCGCGTGCATGAACACCAGGCGCTCGTTGCCCTGCGAATCGCGATGTTCGACCGCATCGAGGTGCACGTTGGCGATGCCCGCGCCCGGCGCGTTCGCCAGCGCGGTGAGCTCGAAATAGTGCGTGGCGAACAGGGTGAAGGCGCGGTTGGCCTGCGCCAGGTGGCGCGCGCAGGCTTCGGCCAGGGCGAGACCGTCGTAGGTGGAGGTGCCGCGGCCGATCTCGTCCATCAGCACCAGGGAATGTTCGGTGGCGTGGTGCAGGATGTAGCTGGTCTCGCTCATCTCGACCATGAAGGTCGACTGGCCGCGCGTCAGGTCGTCGCCGGCGCCGATGCGGGTGAGGATGCGGTCGATCGGCCCGATGCGCGCCTCGGCGGCGGGCACGAAGCTGCCGATGTGGGCGAGCAGCACGATCAGCGCGTTCTGGCGCATGTAGGTGCTCTTGCCGCCCATGTTGGGGCCGGTGATGACCAGCATGCGGCGCTCGGGTGAAAGCGCGAGATCGTTGGGCTCGAAGGGCTCTTCGCGCACCGCTTCCACCACCGGATGGCGGCCGCGCTCGATCCGGATGCCGGGCGAATCGGTGAGCACGGGACAGGACCAGTCGAGCGCCAGCGCGCGTTCGGAAAACGCGCACAGCGCATCGAGTTCCGACAGCGCGGCGGCGCAGCGCTTGAGCGGCTCCAGCGCCTGGTTGAGCGCGTCGAGGAGTTCCTCGTAGAGCGCCTTCTCGCGCGCCAGCGCCCGTTCGCGCGCGCCCAGCACCTTGTCCTCGAAGGTTTTCAGCTCCTCGGTGATGTAGCGCTCGGCGCCGGTCAGGGTCTGGCGGCGGGCGTAGTGCAGCGGTGCCCTGTCCGACTGCCCCTTGCTGATCTCGATGAAGTAGCCGTGCACGCGGTTGTAGCCGACCTTGAGCGTGGCGATGCCGGTGGCAGCGCGTTCGCGGGCCTCCAGATCGAGCAGGAACTGGTCGGCGTTGGTGGCCAGGCGGCGCAGCTCGTCGAGCTCGGCATCGAAATCGTCGGCGATGACGCCGCCGTCGCGCAGCAGGACCGGAGGCTGTGCCATCACGGCGCGCGCGAGCAGCTCGGCGCTGTCGCCGTGTTCGCCCAGCTCGGCGGCCAGCGCCGCCAGGCGCGGCGAGTCGCCCAAGGCGCGAAGCGGCTCCTCTCCCCCGCCAGCGGGGGGAAGGGCACTGACCGGTGCATCCGCCGACCATCCGCGTATATCAAGGCGCTCCGATAGTTCAGGCGCGGTTTCCGGCTCCCTCTCCCCCATCGGTGATGGGGGAGAGGGTTGGGGTGAGGGGGGCCTTTTCTTGCCAGGCGAAGAAGCACTGGTGCCTGCGGCGCTCGCCCCCTCACCCCAGCCCTCTCCCCCGCCAGCGGGGGAGAGGGGGTTGAACAGCAGCGCGCGGATCTCCGGCAGCGCGGTGAGCCCGTCGCGCAGGGTGGAAAGATCGCGCGGGCGGGCCGAACGCAGGGCGACGCGCGCGAGGATGCGCTCGAGATCGCCGAGCGCGCGGAAGCGTTCGCGCAGCGGCTCCAGGACGCCGGTGTCCAGCAGGGTCGCCACCGCGTGGTGGCGTTCGCGCAGGACGCGCTGGTCGCGCAGCGGGCGGTGCAGCCAGCGCCGCAGCAGGCGTCCACCCATCGGCGTGATGGAGCTGTCGATCACGCCCAGCAGGGTGTGGCGCAGGTTGCCGTCCACGCGCGAATCCAGCTCCAGGTGGCGGCGCGTGGCGGCGTTCATCGCGATGCCGTCCTCGGCCGACTCGAAGGCGATGGACGAAAGATGCGGCAGGCGCTGCTTCTGGGTTTCCTCGACGTAGGCCAGCAGCGCCCCGGCCGCGGCGGTGGCGCGCGGGCGCGCGTCCAGCCCGAAGCCTGCGAGATCGTGCACCCGGAAAAAGCGCGTCAGCGCGCGCCGTGCGGCCTCGGCGTCGAACAGCCAGGGCGCGCGGCGTCGAACGCCCGCCTGCGCGCCGAGCCACTCGGGCAGGCTGTCCTGGTCGGGAAGCAGCAGTTCGGCCGGTTCCAGCCGCGCCAGTTCCGCGGCGAGCGCGTCGTCGCTTTCCACTTCGTTGACGAAAAACCGCCCGCTCGAAAGATCCGCCCAGGCCAGCCCATACCCCTCGCGCGCCGGTGCCAGGGCCATCAGCAGGGTGTCGCGGCGCTCGTCCAGCAGGGCTTCGTCGGTGACGGTGCCGGGCGTGACGATGCGCACCACGCGGCGTTCCACCAGCCCCTTGGCCTGCGCTGGGTCGCCGATCTGCTCGCAGATCGCGACCGATTCGCCCAGCGCCACCAGGCGCGCGAGATAGCCCTCGTGCGAATGCGCCGGGACCCCGGCCATCGGGATCGGCGCGCCGCCCGAGCTGCCGCGCTGGGTGAGGGTGATGTCGAGCAGCTTCGCCGCGCGTCGCGCGTCGTCGTAGAAGAGCTCGTAGAAGTCGCCCATGCGGAAGAACAGCAGCACCTCCGGATGCTCGGCCTTGGCCGAGAAGTACTGCTTCATCAGCGGCGTGTGTTCGGGAGCGGCGTCCTTCGGGGCGCGAGGGGAACTCATCGGGCATCAGCGGCGGGGCGGGCACCGCATGGTACAGGAGCCGCCGCGGCGGTCCGCGCGGCTGCGTCGGCGGGCGCAAATGGCGCAGCGGCTTGATGGATCAGAAGCGTGACGGAATGCAAGGGCGGGCGCACGAAATTTGACATTGACTTGGCCCCGGAGCGGGGGCTATGGTCTCCCGGTCGATCCACAAGATGTTGTGGTTCGATCCGATGACCAGACCCAACAACTTGTGGCGCAAACGGAGCGCTGTGGTGTGCGGGAGCGGTGCCGGAGGGGCGTGCGGCAAGGGCGCGGGGTGACTGCCGGTGCACGGGCAGGCAGCGCCGCACGGCAGCCGGCGCGCGTTTCCGAAGCCGATCCTCGCCGGGTCGGCACCTCGGTCAGAACAATGAACAAACGGGAGATACAACGGGCATGAGCACCGCGAGGCTGGAGGCCGTGGTTACGGACACCACACAGGACATTGCGATGCAGCCGGCGTCGGCCGACATCTGGGACAAGAAGTATCGCCTCAAGACCAAGCAGGGCGTGGCGCTGGATGCCGACATCGACGGCACCTACCGGCGCGTGGCCAAGGCGCTGGCCGATGCCGAGCCGACCGCGGAACTGCAGAAGTACTGGATGGAGCGCTTCACCTGGGCGCTGCGCCGCGGCGCGATCCCGGCCGGGCGCATCACCTCCAACGCCGGCGCGCAGGAACACAAGCCGGCCACCAGCACGATCAACTGCACCGTCTCGGGCACCATCGAGGACTCGATGGACGGGATCCTGGAGAAGGTCCACGAGGCCGGCCTCACCCTGAAAGCGGGTTGCGGCATCGGCTACGAGTTTTCGACCCTGCGCCCCAAGGGTGCCTTCGTCGCGGGTGCCGGCTCCTACACCTCCGGCCCGATGTCCTTCATGGACATCTACGACAAGATGTGTTTCACGGTGTCTTCGGCCGGCGGGCGGCGCGGTGCGCAGATGGGCACCTTCGATGTCTCCCATCCGGACGTGAAGGACTTCATCCGCGCCAAGCGCGAGGACGGGCGGCTGCGCCAGTTCAATCTTTCCCTCCTGATCACCGACGGCTTCATGCAGGCGGTCGAACGCGACGGCGACTGGCCGCTGGTGTTCCCGCTCAATGCCCAGGAAAAGGGCGACGTGGACCTGTCCGACAGCGCCCAGGTGCTGTGGCGCGAGTGGCCGGTGCAGAAGAACTACATCGTGCGTGAAGACGGTCGCGTGGCCTGCCGGGTGTACGGCCACATCAAGGCGCGGCACCTGTGGGACATGATCATGGTGTCCACTTACGACTACGCCGAGCCGGGCTTCATCCTGATCGACCGCGTCAACGAGATGAACAACAACTGGTGGTGCGAGAACATCCGCGCGACCAACCCCTGCGGCGAACAGCCCCTGCCGCCCTATGGCGCCTGCCTGCTGGGCTCGATCAACCTCACCAAGTTCGTGCGCCATCCCTTCACCGAGCGCGCCTCCTTCGACTGGGACGAGTACCGGGAAGTAGTGCGCGTGTTCACCCGCATGCTCGACAACGTGGTCGAGGTCAACGGCCTGCCGCTGGAGAAGCAGCGCAAGGAAATCCTCCACAAGCGCCGTCACGGCATGGGCTTCCTCGGCCTGGGCAGCACCCTGACCCTGCTGCGGATGAAGTACGGCAGCCGCGAGAGCTGCGAGTTCACCGAGCGCGTTTCGCGCGAGATGGCGCTGGCCGGCTGGGAAACCGGCCTGGCACTGGCGAAGGAAAAGGGCCCGGCACCGATCATGGACGCGCTCTTCACCGTCGACGCCGCGATGCTGCGCAAGCGCCCGGAAATGGCGCGCGACGGCTGGAAGATCGGCCAGGAAATCCCCGGCCGCGTGCTGCACGCCAAATACAGCCGCTACATGCAGCAGGTGGCCGAAGTCGCGCCCGAGCTGGTCGAGGCGCTGGCCGAAACCGGCTGCCGCTTCACCCACCACAGCTCCATCGCGCCGACCGGCACCATTTCGCTGTCGCTGGCCAACAACGCCTCCAACGGCATCGAGCCCAGCTTCGCCCACCACTACAGCCGCAACGTGATCCGCGAAGGCAAGAAGACCAAGGAAAAGGTCGACGTGTGGTCCTACGAGCTCCTGGCCTACCGCGAGCTGGTCAATCCGAAGGCGATGCCTTACGCCGAGGACGCCGCCGCCAGGCTCCCCGACTACTTCATCGCCGCCGACGACATCAGCCCGAAGGAGCACGTGGACGTGCAGGCCGCGGCGCAGAAGTGGGTCGACTCCTCCATCTCCAAGACCGCCAATGTCCCCACCGACTACCCCTACGAGGAGTTCAAGGACATCTACCGCTACGCCTGGCAGCAGGGGCTGAAGGGCTGCACCACCTTCCGCTTCAACCCCGCCGCCTTCCAGGGCGTGCTGGTGAAGGAGTCCGATCTGGAAAGCACCGTCTATCGCTTCGAGCTGGAAGACGGCTCGGTGGTGGAAGTGAAAGGCAACGAAGAGATCGAGTACGACGGCGAAATGCACACCGCCGCCAACCTGTTCGATGCCCTGAAGGAAGGCTATTACGGCAAGTTCTGAATGCCCTGCGCCGGAGCACGGCGGCGCGCGCAGATGCGCCCCGTGCGTCCCGGTTCCAGCCGTGCCGGCGCGCCCGCCGCGGCATCCGAATCCATGCAGCACCGTTTGACCGGAGTTTTCGTTACATGACCGTCAGGATCACCCAGAAGATCAAGGGATACGCCGTCCTTCGTCCCGAAGACACGGCCAGGGAGCTTCCCGCCGCCGCCAGCGCGCCGGCCGCCGAGCCGGAAGACAACGTGATCCAGATGCACGAGCGCATCAAGCGCCCGGAAGTCCTGATCGGCAGCACCTACAAGATCAAGCCGCCGCTGGTCGAGCACGCCATGTACGTCACCATCAACGACATCGTGCTCAATCCCGGAACCGAGCACGAGCAGCGCCGTCCGTTCGAGATCTTCATCAACTCCAAGTCGATGGAGCACTTCCAGTGGATCGTGGCGCTCACCCGCATCATGTCCGCGGTGTTCCGCAAGGGCGGCGACGTCACCTTCCTGGTGGAGGAGATGAAGGCCGTGTTCGATCCGCGCGGCGGCTACTTCAAGGGCGGCGGCGTCTACATGCCCTCGCTGGTGGCTGATCTGGGCGGCATCGTCGAGGACCACCTCAAGGCCATCGGCCTCATGCACGATCCGGAGCTGAGCGACGAACAGCGCGCCCTGATCGCGGAAAAGCGCCGCGCCGTCGAGGACCGCTCAAAAAAAAAGCCTGACGCCGGTGCCCTGACCGCGCCGGCACCCGCCTCGGACGCCGCGCCCGGCGATTCGGAAGACATCGAGGTCACCGGCGAGGGCGCGAGCTTCCCGCCCTCCGCCACGATATGCCACAAGTGCAGCGCCAAGGCGCTGGTCATCCTCGACGGCTGCGCCACCTGCCTGAACTGCGGATACAGCAAGTGCGGGTAAGGTGAACATCGCGAGCCTGGAAGCACTTTCTGCCCGGGTTCCCGAAAGGCAGGATTAAGGTGCCTGCAAGTTGAGATCGCCTGCACGACCTCGCAGATGCCGGACTACGGCGTGATCTTCGGCGACGGGTTCGAGCAGGACTTCCTCGAGTTCAACTCGGAGGATGGGGCCGAGATCGGGATCGCCGATCAAGCAGGCACGCTGGTGCAGTGAGCCGTACGCGGGCGGCGCAGTGCCGCAGGGGTGGACATGAACGGATCGGTCCGGCGAGGCCACCTGCCGCGGTGGCGTCCGGGCAGCACGCCCAGCGTCCAGCCTGCATTGGGCAAGGCTGGACTATCCTGCCCTTCCTGCACCGGCAGCCGGTTGCACCGTTGTCTCCGCCGCGCCGGGAACGCGCGCGTTGGGCTCCGCGCTGCCGCGCCGCGGCTGCCGCCGCGCGGCATCGCAGCCAGGCCTTCTTCCCGGCGCTCGGGCGCGGGTGCTTTCCACGATGATCCCGTCATGATTTCTACCGTCCGCTGCGCCATCCCACTGCTCCTGAGCACCGTCTTTCTCTTGATGGGGGTGGGCCTGCTGCACACCCTGGTGGCGCTGCGCGGCGAGGCGCTCGGGTTTTCCGTGGCGATGATCGGCACGCTCAGCGCGGCCTACTACGCCGGCTTCCTGATCGGCACCTACACGGTGCCGCGCATGGTGCACCGGATCGGCCAGATTCGCGCCTTCGCGTTCTGCACCACCCTGCTCGTGGTCAGCGTGCTGGTGCAGGCCATCGGGCCGATCTACGGGCTGTGGCTGGCGATGCGCGTGCTGCAGGGGCTCCTGCTGGTGGGGCTCTACGTCATCATCGAGAGCTGGCTGAACGCGGCGGCCGAACCCAGGCACCGCAGCACGCTGTTCTCCATCTACATGATGCTCAACCTCGGTGCCGGCGCGCTGGCGCAGCAGTTCCTGCGCCTGCCCGGCGAGGGCTTCGTGCTGTTCAGCGTGGTGGCGATCCTGTTTGCGACCGCGAGCCTGCCGGTGATCGACATGCGCCAGCAGCAGCCGCGGCTGCACGCGATGCCCAAGGTGCAGCTCGCCCGCTTTTTCAGGCTGGTGCCCACCGCCATCGTCAGCGCCTGCGTCGCGGGACTTCTGCTTGGCGCGCTCTGGGGCCTGCTGCCGGTTTACGCGGCCGCGCAGGGGATGGATGCCGGCGCGGTCGGCACCTACGTCAGCGCGGCGGTCATCGGCGGCATGGCGCTGCAGTTGCCGCTGGGGCGTCTCGCCGACCGCATCGATCGGCGTCTGGCCCTGGCCGCCATCAGCGCCGCGGCCGCCATGATCGCGCTGGCGCAGCTGCTGCTGCCGGTGGGCGGGTCAACCGCCGCGCTTGTGCTGATCTTCGCCTTCGGCGGCATGGGCTTTGCGCTCTACCCGATCGCGATGGCGCACCTGGTGGACTACCTGGATCGCGACGAGCTGATGTCCGCCTCCAGCACGGTACTGCTGGTCAACGGCGTGGGCTCGGCGCTCGGGCCGCTGATCGCGGGCAACCTGATGAATCGCGGCGAACCCCGGCTGCTGTTCGCCTGGTTCTTTGCATTGAGCGCGCTGCTGGCGGCGTATGCGCTGTACCGCTTCATGCGCCGCAGGCGCGACGTCTCGGCGCAGGATCACTTCGTGCCGCTGGTGAACATCACCGCCGAATCGCTGGATCGACGCGCGCCCGATCGCGAGCGCTAGGAGCCGGCAGGCCGGCGGAAGTCACGGGCACGTCGTAATAGATGCCTGGCGTGGGCTCGGGCTGCAGGCGGAAGTGCCACCATTCCTCGGGAAGATTGACGAAGCCCTCCGCCGCCATCGCCGCGCGCAGCGCGTGGCGATTGGCGCGCTGCGCCGCATCGACCTCGTCCGAATCGGTGTGCGCGCGGCTGCCGAAGAAGTCGAACGGCGTGCCCATGTCGAGCGGCGCGCAGGCCGCGTCATCCGCATCGCAGGCGAGCAGGGTCAGGTCGACGGTGGCACCGCGGCTGTGGCCCGATTGCGGTGCGATGTAAGTTCCGCGCAGCTGCGATTTCTCCAGCGTCGGGTAGTAGACGGCCCGGGTGCGCGGGTCGTCGGCCTCATCCAGCCAGCGCATGAAGTGCGCCACGGCCCGCACCGGGCGGTAGCAGTCGAAGAGGTGCAGGCGGCGGTTTTCGCGTCGCAGCGCCATCTCCACCCGCGCCAGTGCCGTGGCCGCCTCGTGCCTGAGCCAGCAGGCCGGCGCCTCGTAGCCGTCCACCGGCGCGCCGATGAAGTTGTCGCGGCCGGCATAGCGGATGTCCTGCGAGATGTCCGGCACCCGCATGCGCAGGTCGACCATGCCGGCCGCCTCCATGGTGCGCGCACCCGAGATATGCGGCGCCTCCGCGGCAGTTGCCGTCATCGTGCCCAGGGCCAGCGCCAGCAGCGCGGCGCGAAGGAACGGACGGCGAGCGTGCGGCGCAGGCATGGCGGCTCCAGTGCAGGGTGGCGGCGGGACACGCCGGATTGTAGGCACTCCCGCGTCGCCGGGGAGGTTGAACCTTTCGCCTTCTTCCATGCTCCATGCCCGGCCTCGAGTCCAGCACGTGAACCCATGCCCGGCCATCCGTTCGATCCCTATGCCTTCCAGCGCACCTGCCTGTGGCGCAATCGGATGGCGCGCTGGCGGCAGGCGCCGGGCGAAACCGCGTTTCATGCGGCGATCTGGCTGGCACTGGCTTTCATGCTGGGCGCGGCGGTGGTGTCGCTTGCCGCGCGGCGCGATCTGGCCGACGGCCTGCTCGCCCTGACGCGGCCCGCCCCCTGGGCCTGGCTGCTGGCGTGGGGCGGCCTGATCGCGATGCAGGTGCGCGTGCGCGTGCGCGAGCGGGAGCGCCGCGATGCCGCCGGCTGGTTGGCCGTGCAGCCGGTGGCCGCGCGCGTGCGGGCGCGCGAACGCATGCGCGCGGTGCTCGCCGGTGCGTGGCCGCACGCGCTGGCGGGCGCGCTGCTGTTCGGCTTCCTGCGCCTGCCGCGCGAGGCGTGGGGTTGGCTGGCCCTGATGCTGGTGGCCGCGTCCGCCGCAGGCGCGGCCTGGGCGCGCTGGCGTCGGCCGTCCGCGGATCGTGCCGCCCGCACCGAAGCCGCCAGTGCGGCCGGGCGGTCGCGCCATTTCGCCGGTCGCGGATGCCTGTGGCGCTGGCAGGCACGCGAGGCGCTGGCCGGCATCGGCCCCCGCGCGCTGCGCCATGGACTCTGGATGCTGCTGCTGATACCGGTCGGTGCGAGTGCGCTGGGAGCGGCGCTGGCCCTGGCGAGCGGTCTGCTGCTGGCGGCGTACCTGACGGCGTGGCGGCGCGGCCTCGCGGTGTTGCTCGAGGCCGAACGCTGGCTGGGTGCGCAGCCGGCGCGGGCGCGGTTCTGGCTGTCCGGACTGATCGTGCCGCTGGCGCTGGCTTCGCTCGGTGCCGGCGTTGCCGGATTTGCGCTGGCCGCGCTGGGTGCCGTGCGCACTGCGCCGTGGATCGGTGCCGCCCTGCTCGCGGTGGCGATGCTGCACGGACTGTGCGCGCTGGCATTGCGCCGCACGCCCGGGCGCATTGCGCCCGCTCTCACCCTGCGCCTGACCGTGCTCGGCGCGGCCTGGCAGGCGTTTGCGCCCCTGCTGGCACCGCTGTGGCTGGCGATGTGCCTGCGGCTTTTGCATCGGGGAACGCGCGCATGAGCACGCGCCTGCTGCTGTGCGATCTCCATCTTTCCCATGGCGCGAACGAAGTGCTGGATGGCGTCGATCTTTGCCTTGCCGGCGGCGAGCTGGTGGGGCTGATCGGCCCCAACGGCTCGGGCAAGAGCAGCCTCATGCGCGCCTGTGCGGGGCGGCTGCCGTGCACCGGACAGATCCGCATCGACGGCATCGACCCGCGCGAACATCCCGTCGCCGCGCGCGCCCGGCTGGGCTACGCGCCCGATCCGGCCACGTTGCCCGGCGCGCTGCGCGGTCGCCAGTGCCTGGAACTGGTCGCCGGCGTGCGCCAGCGGGGCGAGGACGCCGTGGCGCAGGCCGCGGCCGTGGCCGATGCGCTGGGGCTGTCGCCCTGGCTGGAGCGCGAGGTGGCCGAATACTCGCTCGGCACGCGCCAGAAGCTCGCCGTGGTGCTCGCGCTGCTCGGAAGCCCGCCGCTGCTGCTGCTCGACGAGGTGCTGAACGGGCTGGACCCGCTCGCGGCCTTTCAGCTCAAGACGATCCTGCGCGAGCGCGCCGACGCCGGTGCGACGGTGCTGCTCGCCACCCACGGCCTGGATGTGGCCGAGCGCATCCTCGACCGCGCCGTGCTGCTGCTCGACGGGCGCATCGCGGCCGACTGGAATCGCGCCGAGCTCGATCGCCTGCGCGCGTCGGAAGGCGGGCTGGAAGCGGCCGTGGTGGCGCGGCTGCGCGCGCGGTGACGCCTGAGGCGGCGCTCAACGCGCGGCGTCGTGCCGGCTGCCGCCGCGACAGGCCGGTGACGCCGGTGCCTCGCCCAGCGCCTCCCATTCGGCCGGGGTGTAGGTGTGCAGGGCGAGCGCGTGGAGGTCGCGCATCAGGTCGCCGAGCGCGGCGTACACCGCCTGATGGCGGCGGAGCAGCGGCAGGCCCTCGAAGCGCGCGCTGGCGATGATGGCTTTGTAGTGGGTCTGGGTGCCGCGCGCGTGCAGGTGGCTTTCATCATGCACTTCCAGGTGTGCGGGTTCCAGCGTGAGGGCGGATTGGTGGATGCGTTCGCGCAGGTCCATGCGCTGTCTCCTGCTCTGCAAGGGCCTTGATTATCCCAGCGTCTGCGCGAAGCGGCGCGGCGCGCCTTCGAAGCCGCCGTTGGACATGAAGACCACGGTGTCGCCCGGCTGCACCAGCGCGGCCAGGCGCGCCAGCAGCGTATCGACGTCGGCCGCGACGTGGCCTTCGCCGCGCAGCGCGTCGATCACCCGATGCGCGTCCCAGGCCAGCTCGGGGCGGGCGAGGAACAGCACCGCGTCGGCCGGTGCCAGCGAGGGCGCGAGCTGGTCGGCGTGCGCACCCAGGCGCATGGAGTTGCTGCGCGGTTCGAGCACCGCGACGAGGCGGCCATCGGGATGGCGCGCGCGCAGGCCGTCGAGCGTGGTGCGGATCGCGGTAGGATGGTGGGCAAAGTCGTCGTAGACGCGAAGATCCGGGGCCTCGGCAATGAGTTCGAGCCGCCGCTTCGCGCCGCGAAATTGTGCGAACAGCGGCAGCGCCGCCTTTGCGTCGAATCCGGCCGCCGCCGCGGCGGCGAGCGCCGCGAGTGCGTTCATCACGCTGTGGCGGCCCGCCATCCGCCAGCGCACCTGGCCCAGTGTCTGGCCGCGATGCAGCACGGTGAAGGCGGAGCCGTCAGGCGCGTCGAGGCGGGCCTGCCAGTCGGCCGGCGCATCGATGCCGAACGTCTCCACCGGCGTCCAGCAGCCCTGCGCCAGCACCCGCGCAAGGTTGGCGTCCTCGGCGTTGACGATGAGCCGGCCGCGGCCCGGCACGGTGCGCACGAAGTGGTGGAATTGACGCTCGATCGCGGCAAGATCAGGGAAGATGTCCGCATGATCGAACTCGAGATTGTTCAGGATGGCGATCTGCGGGCGGTAGTGGACGAACTTGGAGCGCTTGTCGAAGAATGCGGTGTCGTATTCGTCCGCTTCCACCACGAAGCACGGCCCGGAACCCAGCCGCGCGGAGGCGTCGAAGTCGGCGGGAACGCCGCCGATCAAAAACCCCGGCGCGCCGCGGAGGCGATCGATCAGGAAGGCCAGCAGGGTGGAAGTGGTGGTCTTGCCGTGGGTGCCGGCGACCGCCAGCACGGTGCGCCCCGGCAGCACGTTTTCGGCCAGCCACTGCGCGCCCGAGGTGTAGGCAAGGCCGCGATCGAGCACCGCTTCCACCGCCGGATTGCCGCGCGACAGGGCGTTGCCGATGACCACTTCGGCCATGTCCGGGCCGATGTTTTCGGCCGCGTAGCCGCTCTTGAGCGCGATGCCCAGGGCTTCGAGCTGGGTGCTCATCGGCGGGTAGACGTTCTGGTCCGAGCCTTCGACGGCAAGACCCTGCTCGCGCGCGAGCGCGGCGACTCCGCCCATGAAGGTGCCGCAGACGCCGAGGATGTGCAGTGTCATCGCTTCACCGTGCGCCCGCGGCGCGGGCGCGAGAAGTGTTCAGGCGGCCGGTGCGTGCCCGATCGCGGCCAGCACGCGGGCGGTGATCTCGTCCATGCTGCCGACGCCGTCCACCCGCACCAGCGTGCCGGCGGCTTCGTAGAAGCCGATCACCGGCGCGGTCTGGTCGTTGTAGACGCGCAGGCGGTTGCGCACGGTCTCGGGGGTGTCGTCGCTGCGCCCCTCGGCGCGCGCGCGCCCGGCGATGCGCTCGATCAGAAGCTCGGTGTCCACGTCCAGCAAAACCGCCACGTCGACCGGCTGGCCGAGGCGGGCGAGCAGGGCGTCGAGGGCGTTGGCCTGGGCGGAATTTCGCGGGTAGCCATCGAGGATGAAGCCCGCGCCGCAGTCGCCGGCACCCAGGCGCTCTTCGAGCATGCCCAGCACGATGTCGTCGGACACCAGCTCGCCGCGTTCCATCACGGCCTTGGCCTGGAGGCCCAGCGCCGTGCCCGCGGCGACCGCGCCGCGCAGCAGGTCGCCGGTGGAGATGTGCGGCACGCCGAGCGCCTCCTTGAGGCGGCTGGCCTGGGTTCCCTTGCCGGAGCCGGGGGCACCGAGTAGTACAAGTCGCATGTGCTGAGCCTGGAAGACGATGAGGCACCGCACGGCCGGGGCGGCCTTTCCGCTAGACTGGATCGGTTCGCGGCTGCGGTGCAGCGCAGCAAACCTAACCGCTGCCGAACGCCGCTGTCAAACCAGACCAAAGCCGCATCGCGCAGCGCAATTTGGCGCCTCGCCGCGACCTTCCCATCCATCCACACCGTAGCCATCCATGAGCCAGGGCAGACTGCTTTACGCACAATCGGGCGGAGTGACCGCCGTCATCAACGCCACCGCCTCGGCGGTCATCACTGCGGCGCGCGCGGCGGGCGTCAAGGTGTATGCGGCGCGCAACGGCATCATCGGCGCGCTGCGCGAGGATCTGATCGATACCTCGAGGGAGCCCATCGCCGCGATCCGCGCGCTGGCACATACCCCGGGCGGTGCGTTCGGCTCCTGCCGCTTCAAGCTCAAGACGATCGAGGCCGACCGCGCGCGCTACGAGCGCCTGATCGAGGTGTTCGCCGCGCACGATATCCGCTGGTTCCTCTACAACGGCGGCAACGATTCGGCGGACACCGCGAACAAGGTGTCGCAGGTGGCGCGCGAGTTCGGCTATCCGCTCACCTGCATCGGCGTGCCCAAGACGGTCGACAACGACCTGGCCGTCACCGACTGCTGCCCGGGCTTCGGTTCGGCCGCCAAGTACACCGCGGTCTCGCTGCGCGAGGCGGCGCTGGATGTGGCCTCGATGGCCGAATCCTCTACCAAGGTCTTCGTGCTGGAGGTCATGGGCCGCCACGCCGGCTGGCTGGCCGCCGCCGCGGGCCTGGCCGGCCAGGGCGCGGACGAGGCACCGCACATCATCCTGTTTCCCGAAGTGCCCTTCGACGAAGCGAAGTTCCTCGCCAGGGTCGATGACACCGTCAGGCGCGTGGGCTGGTGCGTGGTGGCGGTGTCGGAAGGGCTGCGCGGTGCGGACGGGCGCTTCCTCGCCGATGCCGGAACGGTCGATTCCTTCGGCCACACCCAGCTGGGCGGCGTCGGCCCGGCGATCGCGCAGCTGGTCAAGGCGAAGCTGGGCTACAAGCAGCACTGGGCGGTGCCCGACTACCTGCAGCGTTCGGCGCGGCATATCGCCAGCAAGACCGATCTCGACCACGCGCTGGCGGTGGGCGAGGCCGCGGTGAAGCTCGCGCTGGCCGGGCAGAACGCGGTGATGCCCGCCATCGTGCGCACCTCGAACGCACCGTACCGCTGGAAGATCGAGCCGGCACCGCTGGCGAAAATCGCCAATCACGAGAAAAAGCTGCCGAAAAACTTCATCCGCGAGGACGGCTACGGCATCACCGAGGCGGCGCGCCGGTACCTCGAGCCGCTGATCCGCGGCGAGGCACCGCCGCCCTACGGCAAGGACGGCCTGCCCAGATACGTGACGCTGAAGAACGTCGCGGTGGAGAAGAAGCTGCCGGCGTACGACATCGCGGACGGGTAAGCGGGCGCTACGGTCCGGGGGCGCGCAGTTCATCCAGCACCGGACCTGTCTCCGGGCGCACGCCGTGCCAGCGCTGGAAGGACTCGGCGGCCTGTTCCACCAGCATCCCGAGGCCGTCTGCCGCGCGCGCGATGCCGATCGAGGCCGCCCAGGCCAGGAACGGTTCGGCTGCGGCACCGTAGGACAGGTCGTAGGCCACGGTGCCTGCGGTCGCCAGCGTGGCGGGCAGCGCCAGCGTGCGGCCGGAGCGGGCGGCGGAGGTGGCGTTGAGGATCAGGTCGAAGCCGTCGGCGCCGGCCAACGCCTCGAAGCCGCAGGTTGCGATATCGCCGCACGATTGCAGGTCGTGCGCCAGCGCCTCGGCGCGCGCGGCGGTGCGGTTGGCGACGGTGAGCGAAGCGATGCCGGCATCGAACAGCGCCGGCACCACGCCGCGTGCCGCGCCGCCCGCGCCCAGCAGCAGCACGCGCGCCCCGGCCAGGCGCACGCCGAGGCGGCGCAGGTCGGCCACCAGGCCGGCACCGTCGGTATTGTCGCCCAGCCAGCCGTCCTCGCGCCGGATCAGCGTGTTGACCGCTCCGCTCAGACGCGCCGCATCAGACAGCTCCCGGCACGCGCGCGCCGCCAGCTCCTTGAGCGGCAGGGTGACGTTGGCTCCCCCGAGGCCTTCGGCGTGAAAAGCCGCCAGCCGCGCCGGCAGCGCCTCGGGCGCGAGCTCGATCGCGCGATAGTCCAGCGCGATGCCGCAGGCCACGCCAAAGCGGCGGTGGATGCGCGGCGAGAGGCTGTGCGCGACGGGCTGGCCGAGGACGGCGAAGCGCGGCATCGGGTCGGACGGCATGGGCAGGTTCCGCGGATGGGAGCGGCAAGGTAGCACCGGCGCGGGCCGGCGGACTTGAAAAGCGCCGGCGGCTGGCCCATCTAGGCAGGGCGTGGGATAATCCGCGTCCTTTTGTCGTTTCCCGCGAAACGGCCCTCTTCCCCAATCAATCTGGAGTCACCCATGGCCGATGAGACCGCCAACGGCGCCGCAGGCGCTGCCCCCGAAGCCGGCAACCAGCCGCAGTTCGCACTGCAGCGCATCTATATCAAGGACGCGAGCTTCGAGGCACCCAACGCGCCGCAGGTGTTCCAGGAACAGGGCCAGCCGGAGCTGCAGCTCAACCTCGGCCAGAAGGTCGCGGGCCTGGGCGAGGGCGTGTTCGAAGTGGTGCTGACCGTCTCGCTGACCTGCACCCTCAACGGCAAGAACGCCTACCTGGCCGAAGTGCAGCAGGCCGGCATCTTCACCATCGTGGGCTTCGATGCGCAGAACACCGACGCGCTGCTGGGCACCTATGCGCCCAACACGCTGTTCCCGTACGCCCGCCAACAGATTGCCGACATGGTGCAGAACGGCGGCTTCCCGCCCTTCCTGATCCAGCCGATCAACTTCGACCAGATCTACGCCGAGTCGCTGCGCCGTCGCCAGCAGGGCGAAGGGCAGACGGACACCACGCCGGATGCCGGCCACGCCTGATCCCATGCCCGCTCGCCCGCTGCGGCTGGCGGTGCTGGGTGCCGGCTCCTGGGGCACGGCGCTTGCCGCGCAGGGCGCGCGCAGCGGCCTGGAGACCACGCTCTGGGGACGCGACCCGGAAGCCATCGCCACGATGGCTTCCACCGGCCGCAACGTCCGCTACCTGGCGGACGTGCCGCTCCCGCCGACGCTGCGCTACACCGCGGACCTCGCGCACGCCGTGCGCCAGGCCGATCTGGTGCTCATCGTGGTGCCCAGCCACGCCTTCACCCGCACCGCGCGCGACGTCGCGCCGCTCAAGCGCGCCGGCGTCGGTGTGGCCTGGGCGACCAAGGGCTTCGAGCCGGGGTCCGGGCGCTTCCTGCACGAAGTGGCGCAGGAGGTCTTCGGCCCCGAGACGCCGCTGTGCGTGCTCACCGGGCCATCGTTCGCGCGTGAAGTGGCGCAGGGTCTGCCTACCGCCGTCACCGCGCACGCCTTCGATCCGCAGTTCGCGCAGATCGTGGCGCGCGCGCTGCACGGGCCCACGTTCCGCGTCTACACCGGCACCGACATGATCGGCGCCGAACTGGGCGGCGCGATGAAGAACGTGCTGGCCGTGGCCACCGGCGTGGCCGACGGCATGCAGCTGGGGCTCAACGCGCGCTCGGGCCTCATCACCCGCGGCCTCAACGAAATGCTGCGCCTGGGCGCGGCGCTGGGCGCGCGCGCCGAAACCCTGATGGGGCTTTCCGGCCTCGGCGACTTGGTGCTCACCTGCACCGGCGACCTGTCGCGCAACCGCCGCCTCGGGCTTGCGCTGGGGCAAGGCAAGACCGTTGCCGAGGCGGTGCGCGAGATCGGCCAGGTGGTGGAATCGGTGCAGACCGTGGACGAGGTGATGCGCCTGGCCAACCGCCACGGGCTCGATCTGCCCATCAGCGCCCAGGTGCAGCGCGTGCTGCACGGTGAAATCACCCCGGGCGAGGGCCTGGCCTGGCTGATGGCGCGCGAGCAGAAGCCCGAGTATCCCGGGTAGGAAACGCCTTCCGCCGGCCGTCGCGCTACCGCGCCGCGCCGTCGAATCCCTGCTGCCGCCACGCCTCGTACACTGCCACCGCGACCGCGTTGGAAAGGTTGAGGCTGCGGTTGCGCGGGCGCATCGGCAGGTACAGACGCTGCGCTTCGGGGAGCGTTTCCAGCACCGCCTCGGGCAGGCCGCGGGTTTCCGGGCCGAACATCAGCGCATCCCCAGGGGCGTAGGCCACCCCGTCGAAGCGCACCCGCGCCTTCGAGGAAAACGCGAACAGGCGCTCCGGCCGCACCGCGTCGAGAAACGCCCGCAGCGAAGGGTGCACGCGCAGGTCGGCGAACTCGCGGTAGTCGAGCCCGGCGCGGCGCATTCTGGCGTGATCGATGGGAAAGCCGAGCGGTTCGATCAGGTGCAGCGCCGCGCCGGCGTTGGCGCACAGCCGGATCGCGTTGCCGGTGTTGGGCGGGATTTCGGGCTGGTAGAGGACGACGTGGAACATCGGCGCATTGTCCCAGAACCTGCGCGCGATCCGGCAGCCGTGCGGGTCTGCCGGATCGCGCCGGGTACGCCGTGTCTCAGGGGCCCTCGAAGCCGTCGGAAAGGAGCGCTTCCTGCAGACGCAGGTGCAGCACCGTGGCGTCAAAGTCCGCGTTGGTCCAGCGGCGCGTGCCGATCATGGCAACGACTTCTTCGCCGTACCCGGTGCCGCCGGTGTAGTTCCACAAGCCCGTGCCACCCACCCAGAGGCCGAACGGTCGCGACCAGCGGGTCGTGGACGCGGAGGCCCCGAGGTCCAGAGCGCGCGAGTCCTTGACCTGCGGAAATCCGGTTCCGGTGTACTGGCGCACGCGCTGGTGCACGTTGCCGATGGGGGCCACCGCAGCAAACCCGTAGTCGCGGAAGCGATCGGCCACGATCAGGTCACCGGCGCGCGTCTGAGCCAGCGCCACGGGCGTCGAATAAGGTTTGTATTCCCAGGCGGTCGCGCCGCTGCCGCCGTTGGCGTTGGTGTCGACCAGGCACATGGACACCGTGCCACCCGGGCAGAAGCCGGGATCGTTGCTGCCGTCGGGTCGCACCACGCCGAGATACATGGGCTGGTAGTTGGGATCACCCGAATCGAGCCAGCCGGCGAAGGCCAGGCGGCCGTCGGAAAGCACCGTCAATGCGCTGATGGCCGTGGTGCGGCCCGTGTAGCTGCCCTCCCACCAGTACCAGTACCAGCCCCAGTTTGTGGCCAGCAGACCGGTGTCCGGATCGAGCGCGAAGGTGAAGGCGTTGTGGCTGCCGTTGCCGCGCTTGCCCTGGCCGGCAACGTACAGGCGCGTTCCCCCGGGCGTGCCCTGGCGCGGCAGAGCCATGTCGTTGAGGCTGAGCACGTTGGCCGACAGGTGGCCGGTCAGCGACATGCCGGTGTAGTAGCCGCCGTTGCCGAAGCTGGTGACCAGGGAGCCGTCCGAGGGATTGACGCGCGCGACGCCGGCGAGCTGGCCGAAGGAGGTGTTCATGATTCGCGCTGCGACGAAGAGGCCGTAGCGGCTGTCGTAGATGAGCCGCTGCGCGTAGGCGGCGGTATTGGAGCCGGTGCTGGTCGTATTCCAGAGCTGCAGGCCGGCCAGCGGCGAATAGCAGCTGTCGTGGGTGCCGAAATCGACGCACACCACGCGCGTCGTCGGCATGCCGAACTGCGTATTGCCGAGGAAGTAGGCGCGATTGCTGCCCAACGCAGCATCCGCAATGGTGTCTGCCGCATCGGAATACAACCAGCCGTTGTAGCCGAAGCCGGTATCGAGCTGGCCGGCGAGGGTCACCCGCGCCACCCAGCCGCGCCACCGGGTGCCATCGGTATTCTGCTGACGACCGAGAAGGTAGTAGCCCGCGTGCTGCGGCAGGGTGATCGGAGGGAAGGTGGGCAAGGTGACATTTTCGACCCAGGGCTCGATCCGCAGACCATCCTCCACTGCCGACCAGCCGACCGAAGCTGCCGGAAAGAAGGCCCTGGCTCCGCCGGGCGAAAAGCCCGCGTCGGGTGCGAGTCCCGTCGGCAGCGCGGCTTCGTCCCCCGTCGCCTGCATCGCCTGTGCAGACAGCGTATCCACATAGGTCTTGAGCGCATCGGCCTGGCTCGCCGCGTGCGCCGCACCCATCGTCGCGCCGGCCAGAATGGCCGCCACCAGAATCCTGTACATGTTCGTCTCCACCGGGAGTTTCAGGCGGCGACTGCACGCCCTTCCCATGTACACACCAAAACATGGGAAAAGAAGACATTCTCGCGCGGGCCGGCCGCAGGGAGCGTCCGCGCCCACAGTCCGGGATTCACGGCATGAACACGCGGGCCACTTCGGCGGCTTCCAGCGCGCGCCAGGTACCCGGTGCCAGACCGAGTGCATCCAGCCGAAGCTGTCCGATCGCAACGCGCTCCAGCCCGATCACGGCGTTGCCGGTGGCGGCGAACATGCGGCGCACCTGGTGGTAGCGGCCTTCGGTGACTGTGAGGCGCGCGTGGCGCGGGCCGAGCGCCTCCAGGCGCGCGGGCGCGAGCGGGGTGGTTTCCGAATCGAGCATCAGGCGGCCCGACGCGAACGCTTCGGCCTCGTCGCCGCGCAGGTCTTCGGCGAGCGTCGCCTCATAGGTCTTGGGCACCTGCGATTTGGGCGAAATGATCCGGTGCAGGAGCTGGCCGTCGTCGGTCAGCAGCAGCAGGCCCGTGGTGTCGCGGTCGAGGCGACCGACGCTGGACAGCGCCGGCGTGCGCCGCCGGAAGCGCGGTGGCAGCAGGTCGTACACCAGGCGCGAGGAATCGCGCGTGGAGCAGGTGTAGCCGGCCGGCTTGTCGAGCGCGATGACGATCCCGGGCGCGGGGTCCAGCGGCTCGCCATCGATGCGCACCGTCTCGTGCGGTACCCGGTCGTCGCCGTAGAGCGGCTCGCCATCCGCGTCGGTGACCCGACCGTCCGCGAACAGTGCCAGCACCTCGCGGCGGCTGCCGTAACCCAGATTGGCGATCTTGCGCAGCAGGCTCATCGGCGGGGTTCCTTCGCGTGGATCACTTTGAAACCGTCGCGCTCGGCGATGCGCCGCACCGTGCCGAATCGCGCCTCCAGCTCGGCTTCGTAGGGCAGGTGCCGGTTGGCGACCAGCCAGAGCGCGCCGCCGGGTGCCAGGGCCGCCGCGGCGCTGGCAATGAAGGCGCGACCCAGCGCCGGATCGTCGGCGCGTCCGACGTGGAAGGGCGGGTTCATCACCACCGCATCGAACGGACCGGGCAGGCCGGCGGTGACGTCGTGCCAGTGCGCGCGGGCGGCGACATCGGTGCGGCCCGCCAGCGCGTCTTCGAGGTTGCGCCGCGCCGGCTCCAGCGCGCGCGCGTCGGCTTCGAACAGGTCCAGCGCGGCGATGCCCGGGCAGCGGCGCAGCAGCGCCGTCGACAGATAGCCCCAGCCGGCACCGGCGTCAGCCACGCGCCCGGCGAGGCCGACGGGCAGGTGTTCGGCCAGCAGTGCCGAGGCGGCGTCGACCCGATCCCAGGCGAACAGGCCGGGCCGCGTCCAGAAACAAAGCCCGCCGTGCGTCACCTGCCGCACCTCGCCCAGCGCGCGCCACTGCGCCAGAAGTCCGGCGTTGATGCGAGCCGGGTCCTTGCGCGCCCAGGCGACGCGGCAGCGGTGTTTGGAGCCACCCTGCGCTTCGCCCAGAAGCGCGGCCAGGTCGCCCTGGAGCCCGCGCCCGCCCGCGCTGTTGCCGGCGGCTGCGGCGAGCAGCCCGCCGGGTGCCAGCGCATCCACGGCCTGCGCCAGCTGGGCGCGCGTGGCCTCGCGCGAGCGCGGCGCGCGCAGCAGCGCGGTGGCGCAGCGCGCGACGACGATCTCCGGCGTCGCGTCGAAGCCGGCCGCTGCCAGCGCCTCGAACGCGGGCCGCAGCGGCTGCACGCAGCGCCAGCCGTGCCGCGGCAGCGCGTGACCCGGGCGCGCGTTCAGGAACAGCACCTCGCCTTCAGACAGGGCGAACGCGCCGGTTTCCAGCGCCCAGGCCAGCGCCGCCAGCGCGTCGTCGTCATCCGCGGTGCGCATCGCCATCCCACCCGAATCGCGTGCGGATCTCCGCCGCCACGCGCGCCGCCTCGCGCAGCGGCGTGATCGTGCCGGGATCGAAGTCGTCGCCCAGCGCCCGCACCCGTCCGCTTTGGCACAGCGATTCCACGAAGCGCCCGACCTTGCCGCGCGGCGGCCACGGCGCGAAGGTGAACACCGGCGCGCGCGTGGCGGCGGCTTCGCTGAGCATGTTGACCGAATCGGGCGTGACCACGATGGCGTCGGCCCAGGCCAGGAAGCCGGCGTAGGGGTTCTCGCCGTCGGCCGGGCCGTGCCACTGGTGCGCGGTGAGCGGCGCAAGGTCGCGCCGCGCGGCGTCGCGCAGCCACGCCGGCGTGCGCCGCGAGCTCGTCACCAGCAGGCTGCCGCCCGCCTGCGCGAGCTGCGTCCCGATCGCCGCCGCAAGGGCGCGCCAGTACGCTTCATCCAGCGCCAGCGCGCGCGTCGGCCCGCCGATGAGGAGAACCAGACGCGGCGCGGGCAGGCGGGCGAACGCGGTGAAGCGGTCGCGCGCCTGCGCGAGCCAGGCATCGTCGATGGGGTTGAGGCCACCGCGCGTGGTGATGACGTTTTCGCCGCGCAGCCCGTCGTGCGCCGGTGCCACGACCAGGTCGAAGTGGCGCGCGTCGATGCGCGGATCGAGGATCTGCACGCTGCGGCAGGTGCCGCCGCTGGCCGCGCGCAGCAGGCGGGTGGCGAGCGCGGCCTGACGCCCGCAGCCGACGACGAGCTCGGGCCAGGGCGCGCGCAGTCGCGCAGCGAATGCGGGCCCGAATGCCCGCGCCGCGCCGGGCAGGCGACGGGGCGCGCTCCAGCGCCACGGCGCGCGGGATTCGAGCCGCAGCGCCTCGACCGCTGGCGCGAGCAGCGAGGCCAGCGTCAGCGCCTGGTTCTCGTTGCCTGCCGCGCCGTCGCTGAGCACCAGCGCGCGGTGCGTCGGCGACGCGGGTATCGCGCCCACGGTCAACCGGGCTCGCGCAGCGCGCCGCGCTCGGGGCAGGCAGACGCCAGCGCCTCGCGCAGGTACTGGATCAGCTGCTGGCTGCGGCGCACCGTTTCGCGCCGGCGCGGCAGCACCGCCTTCATGATCTTTTGCGGCAGTCCGTAGCCGGGCAGCACTTCCACCAGCCGGCCCGAGGCCAGATCCTCGCGCGCCAGAAAGTACGGCAACAGGGTGATGCCCTCGCCGTCCAGCGCCGCATCGCGCATCACCGCGCCGCTGTTGGTCGACAGGCGCGGATGCACCAGCACCCGGAACGTCTCTTCGCCACGCATGAAACGCCATTCCAGGCCGCTGTCGTTGTAGAGGTACTGGATCACCTCGTGCTGGCGCAGATCGGCCGGTTCGGCCGGCGTGCCGTGTTCGGCCAGATAGCCGGGCGCGGCGCAGCAGACCAGGTCGAAGCGCAGCAGCGGCTCCTCCTGGAACTGGCCGGAAACCGCGCCGCGGTCGGTGATGACCACGTCGTAACCTTCTTCCGCCGGATTCACCGGCTGGTCGTTGAGCACCAGCTCGAAGGTCAGTTCGGGATGCTGGCGCAGGAAGCTGGCCAGCGCCGGGCGCAGGGCCTGGATGCCGAAGGCGGTGGGCGAGCTGATCCGCATCAGCCCGCGCAGATTGAGCGCGCTGCCGGAAATGCTGCTCTCCAGCGAATCCAGCTCTTCCACCAGCCCGGCGACGTGCTGGCGGTACAGCGCCCCGGCCTCGGTCAGCCGCACCCGCCGCGTGGTGCGCACCAGGAGCGGCGTGCCGAGCGCGTCTTCCAGCGCCTTGATGCGCCGGGTCACCAGCGATTTGGGCACGCCGAGCTGGCGCGCGGTCTCGGAAAAGTTCTCGAGCTCGGCGACGCGCAGGAAGGTGCGGATGCTGTCGAGGTGGGACATGGCGGCGTGGGCGGAAGCTGCGATGCGGTCGGTGGTCCAATCTATCAGGTCGGGCGCGCAAGCCGCGCGTGAAGCCGGCGGGCAGCGGCCGCTGGCGCAGGATGGCGGTGCCACGGCAACCTCTGATCGCCCATCCCGACTATGAATTGCCGTGCTTTTGTGGCTGCCGAGCATCGAGCACCGCGTCGGGGGGCGAGTCCATCCAATGACGAACCGCCTCGGTAGTGGCGCACTGTTGCATGTGAGTGAACACCGGATTCCGATGAATCCGTCTTATCGGAGGCGATCCGCGCCCATAAGATGATGGCCATGAACATGCAACTCATTCCATCGCAGGAACGCGGCCGCACCCGACTGGCCTGGCTCGACAGCCGCCACAGCTTCTCCTTCGGCCACTATTACGAACCGCGCCGCATGGGTTTTGGCTCGCTGCGGGTGATCAACGAGGACGTGGTGGCACCCAAGGGCGGGTTTTCCACCCATCCGCACGCCAACATGGAGATCGTCTCGATCGTGCTTTCGGGGGCGCTGGCGCACCGCGACAGCATCGGCACCGTGCAGACCATCGAGGCCGGCGAGGTGCAGCGCATGAGCGCCGGGACCGGCATCGAGCACAGCGAATTCAATCCTTCGTCCAGCGACCCCGTGCACTTCCTGCAGATCTGGCTGCACCCGGCGCACAGGGATCGGCCGCCAAGCTACGCCCAGCGCGCTTTCGACGAGGCCGGACGGCGCGGGCGCTGGCAGACCGTGGTGTCGCCGGACGGGCGCGAGGGCGGCCTGACCATCGACCAGGACGCCAGCCTCCACCTGTCCACGCTGCCGGCCGGCAGTACGCTGGCGCGACCGCTGGTCACCGGGCGACGCGCCTTCGTCCAGGTCGTGTCAGGCTCGCTGGACGCCAACGGCCAGGCGCTGGACGCCGGCGATGGCCTGGCGATCAGCGGTGGCGATGAACTCGTTCTGCGCGCCAGGGTCGACAGCGCCGTTCTGCTGTTCGACCTGGCCTGACCCCACATCACTTTTTTCGCAAGGAATCCCGATGCCGCATTCCCCGCTGGATGATGCCGCGCTCGACCAGCTTTTCCGCGCCGCGCGCACCTTCGCCTCCACCCACGACACCTGGCTGGACCGGCCGGTATCGACCGACCAGATCGAACAGATCTGGGCGCTGGCGCGGCTGGGGCCGACGCAGACCAATACGGTGCCGGCGCGGGTGGCCTGGGTCGTTTCCGCCGAGGCCAAGGCGCGGCTCATCCCGCTGATGGACGAGGGCAATCGCGACAAGACCCTGACCGCACCGGTCACGGCCATCATCGGTGCCGACCTCGACTTCCACGAAAAGCTGCCCTACCTCTACCCGCACGCCGACGCGCGCGCGTGGTTCGAAGGCGCGCCGGAGCAGGCCGCCCTCCTGACCGCCTGGCGCAGCAGTTCGCTGCAGGGTGCCTACCTCATTCTGGCTGCGCGTGCGCTCGGCCTGGACTGCGGGCCGATGTCGGGTTTCGATGCCGACAAGGTCACCGCGGAGTTTTTCCCGGGCACGCGGATTCGTGCCAATTTCATGTGCAACATCGGCTATGGAAACCGCGCGTCGCTGCGCCCCCGCAACCCGCGCCTGCCGTTCGACGAAGCCTGCCGTATCCTCTGATCCACCGCCATTTTCAGGAGAGTTCCGATGAAAACCCGCCTTCTTGCCCTTGCCCTGGTCGCCGCCGCTGCCACCGCACCTGCCTTTGCCGAGCCGGTCACCTACACCATCGACCCGACCCACACCCAGATCCAGTTCACCTGGAGCCACATGGGTTTTTCCAACATCACCGGGCGCTTCGATGCGACCGAGGGCACCCTGGTCTATGACCCCGCCAATCCGGCGGCATCCTCGATCCAGGTGACCACGCAGATCGCCAGCGTCACCTCCGGCGTCGCCAAGCTCGACGAGGAGTTCCGGGCCGCCGAGTACTTCGATGCCGCCCGGTTCCCCACGGCCAGCTTCAAGAGCACCGCGGTCGAAGCCGCCGGTGAAGGCAAACTCAAGGTCACCGGCGACCTGAGCATCCACGGCGTCACCCAGTCGGCCACGTTCGATGTCACGGTCAACAAGGTCGGCGAGCACCCGATGCGCAAGGTCCAGGCCGCCGGCTTCGACGCTACGGGCACGATCGATCGCACCGCCTTTGGCGTGGACAGGTACACCATGGTGACCGGGCCGGAGATCCACCTGCGCATCACCACCGAGGCCTACGTCGAGGCGCAGTGACGGCGGACGTTCCCGCAGCGCTGCCGCCCGGCCGTTCGGGCCGGGATCGCGGCGATCCGCGCTAGAATGCGTGGATCGCCGTTTTTTTTCGGGAATCTCCCATGAGCACCGCCCTGACGCCCGCCAACGCGCAGAAGCGCTACGAAGTCACCCGCGCCGACCTGACGCTGTCGTGCCCGATGCCGGGGATGGAGCTGTGGTGCTCGCATCCACGCGTGTACCTGCCGGTGGACGCGACCGGCGAGGTGCGCTGCCCGTACTGCAGCGCGGTCTACGTGCTCAAGGATTGATCGCCAGCAAGGGGCCGGCGTGCCCGCTCCGCTGACGGTGATGCAGCTCCTGCCGGCGCTGGAGTCGGGCGGCGTGGAGCGCTCGACGATCGAGATCGCGCAGGCGCTGTCGCGCGCCGGGCACCGCGCGCTGGTGGTGTCGGCCGGCGGACGGCTGGTGCCGGAGCTGGAAGCGGCCGGCGGCACCCACTTCACCTTGGCCATCGGCCGCAAGTCGCCGTTCGTGCTGCGCCAGGTGTTCGCGCTGCGGCGGCTGATCGAGCGGCAGCGACCCGACGTCGTGCATGCGCGCTCGCGCCTGCCGGCGTGGATCGCGCAGTTCGCCCTGCGCGGCCTGCGCGGGCCGAGGCCCGCCGTCGTCACCACCGTGCACGGACTCAATTCCGTCAGCGCCTACAGCGCCATCCTGACGCGCGGCGAGCGCGTGGTCTGCGTTTCGGAAACCGTGCGTCGCCACGTGCTGACGCACTATCCCAAAGTCGATCCGCAGGCGCTGCGGGTGATCGAGCGCGGCATCGATCCGGCCGCCTTTCCTCGCGGGCACCGCGCCAGCGAGGCCTGGCGCGCGGCGTTCTTCGCGCAGCACCCGGCGCTGGCGGGGCGGCCGTGGTTCGTGCTGCCGGGGCGCGGCACCCGGCTCAAGGGCCACGCCGAAGCGCTCGCGCTCATCACCCGGCTGCGCGCGCGCGGCGGCGAGGCGGCGCTCCTGCTGCAGGGCGTGGTCGAGCCCGGCCGCGAACGCTATGTGGACGAACTGCGCGCCGAGGCCGCGCGTCTTGGCGTGGGCGACCGCGTCGCCTTTGCGCCGCCGCGTCCCGACATCCGCGAGGTGATGGCCGAATCGCTGGCCGTGCTGCAGCTGTCCTCCCGCCCCGAGGCCTTCGGCCGCACCGTGACCGAGGCGCTGTCGCTGGGCGTGCCGGTGCTGGGCTGGGACCACGGCGGGGTGGGCGAGCTGCTGGGGCGCGGTTTCCCCGAAGGCGCGGTGGCGCGGGATGACCTGGATGCGCTGTGCGAACGCGCCCTGGCGTGGCTGGTACGGCGCCCGCAGCCGGCACCCTTCGAGGCGTTCTCGCTCGATGCCATGCAGGCCGCGACGCTGGCGGTCTACGCCGAGGTGCGCGATGGCCGCTGAGCGCGCGCACCTGTCGCTGGCACACGGGCTGCTGCTGGCCACGGTGGCGGTGCTGCCCTTCGGCGTGGCGGCCGAGCTGCCGCTGCTGGCCGGTGCCATTGCCGGACTGATTGCCCTCGCGCGCGGGCGCATCGACTGGGCGCTGCCGACGACGCGCCTGGCGCTCGTGCTGGGGCTGGCCTACTGGCTGCCGCAGTTCGCCTCGGCGCTGGACAGCCTGGCCCCGGAAAAGAGCTGGACCGAAGCCGCACTCGACCTGCGCTTTCTGCCCTTCCTCCTGTTCGTGGCGCAGCCGGTGCGCGAGGGGCGGGACGCCGGCCGCACGCTGCTGACCGGCATCGCGGCGCTCACCCTGGCCTGGTGCGCCGACGCGCTGCTGCAGGCCACGACCGGGCTGAGCCTGGGCGGTGCCGCCACCAGCGACCGCCTCAGCGGGATTTTTGGTGCCGGCAATCTCAAGCTCGGCGGCGTGATCGCGGTGCTGGCACCGTTCGCGCTCATCGCGGCGTGGCACAGGTTCCGCGCCTGGGGGCTGCTGGTCTGCTTCCTCGCGCTGCTGGTGGTGGTGCTCCTGGCCGGCGCGCGGGCAGCGTGGATCGGGCTGGCGCTGGGCAGCGGATTGGCGCTCTGGCATCTGCTCGGCGGCCACCGCGCGCTGCTCGGGATGGTCGCCGCGATGGTCCTGGTCGCGCTGGTTTCGGCGCTGGGCTACGTGTCGTCCGAACGTTTCGCGCAGCGCCTCGATCGCACCGCAGCGGCGCTCACCGCTGACCACGACGGCATCGAGCACGCGCTGTCGGGCCGTCTGGCCATCTGGGACGTGGCCTGGCGCATGGGCGAGGCGCATCCGGTCAACGGCGTGGGCGTGCGCGCCTTCCGCCACGCCTATCCCGATTACGCGGCCCCGGACGATGCCTTCGTGGATGCCCGGACCGGGCAGGGTGCCTTCCACGCCCACCAGATCATGCTGGAATTGTGGAGCGAAACCGGCGCGATCGGACTGGCCTGCTGGCTGCTTGCCGTGCTGTTCGGGTGGCGCGGCTGGCGACGCCAGCCCGCGAACGCACGAGCGCGCGCGATGCCCGCGGCCATCGCGCTGGCGGTGGCGCTGTTTCCGGTCAACACGCACTACGCGGTCTATTCCGCCTTCTGGGGCCTGCTCCTGATCTGGCTGGTCGGCACCTGGCTGGCGCTCCTGGCCGGTGCCGCGGATCCGCCAGCAGACGCGGCGCACCCCGGCCGTTGATGGCTCCGCCGCGCCGCGGCAGCGCGCCGCTGCATTCGCGCGCCGCTGCGGCTATGGTGACCGGCCGTCCACGCCGTGAGGCCATCCCCATGCGATACCTGTCCACGTTCTGCCTGCTCGCTGCCTCCGGCGTCGCCTTCGCCTCGCCGGCCGATGACTTCTGGCGCGAGCTTTCGAGCCTCTGCGGCAAGTCCTATGCCGGCCAGGTGGTGCAGGAACCGGCCGGCGACGACGGTTTCGCCGGCAAGCGCCTGGTGATGCACGTGCGCGACTGCGGTGCCGATCGCATCCGCGTCCCGTTCGTCGTGGGCGAGGATCTCTCGCGCACCTGGGTGCTGACCCGCAGGGGCGACCGGATCGAGCTCAAGCACGACCACCGCCACGCCGACGGCACGCCGGAGGAGGTCACGATGTACGGTGGCACCACCGCCAACGCCGGGCGCGCCGATGCGCAGTATTTTCCGGCCGACGAGGAAACCCGCCGGGTCATCGAATACGCCTTCTCCAACGTCTGGTCGATGCGGCTGGTGTCGGGCAAGACCTTCAGCTACGGCGTGCAGCGCCTCGGCACCGAGCGGGTGTTCCAGGTGGATTTCGATCTGCAGAACGCCGTGGACGCGCCGCCCGCGCCCTGGGGTTGGAGCGACTGAACACCGGCGCGCCTCAGTCGTAGACCGGTGCCGCGCCCTCGGGACGGCGCTTGAAGCGCTTGTGCAGCCACAGGTACTGCGCCGGTGCCTCGCGCGCCATCGCCTCGATGGCGGCCATCACCCGTGCGGTATCGGCGGTGGCGTCGCTGCCGGGGAAGTTCTCGAACGGCGGCTTGACCTCCAACCGGTAGCTGCCGTCGGCCTCGCGCCGGTGGAAGAAGGCCAGCACGGCGGCACCGGACAGGCGCGCGAGCTGGTGGGTGGAGGTGAGGCTGCGCGCCGGCTCGCCGAAGAACGGCACGAACACGTTGTCGCCGCGCAGCGTGTCCTGGTCGGGCGCGAACCACAGCACGCCGCCCTGCTTGAGGTGGCGCAGCGCCGGCCGCAGCTCGTCGCGCCCGAACATGGCGCTGGCGTAGCGCAGCCGGCCGCGCTTGACCGCCCACTCCATCGCGGCGGTGTCGTGCGGGCGATACATGCCGGCAACGGGAACCACGTCGCACAGCAGGCGGCCGCAGATTTCCAGGGTCATGAAGTGCCCGGAGATCAGGATCACGCCGCGCCCGCCGGCGTGCGCCTTTTGCAGGTGCTCGACGCCGATCAGGCGGGCATCGCGGCGCATCGGCGCGATCGAGCCCCACCAGGCGCGCGCGAACTCGAACAGGCCGATGCCCAGCGCACGGAAGTTTTCGCGCGCCAGCGCCGCACGCCAGCCCGCGTCACGCTCGGGAAAGCACAGCGCGAGGTTGGTTTCGACCACGCGCCGGCGCGGCCGCAGCGTCCGGTGCAGGAACCACCCAAGCGCGCTTCCCAGCGCACGCTGCACGCCCCAGGGAAGCTGCGCGGCCAGCCACAGCGCGCCGATGCCGATCCACACCGGCCAGTGGCGCGGGGCCAGCGGCGGAGAGGGCAGCGGGAGCACGGGCGGCAGGGGACGGTCTGGGGCGGGCATGCGCGGCGTGAGGACAGCACGCGCCCATGGTAGCGGCTATCCTTTCGCCGATGGCTTATCTCCCGCGAACCGCACGGTTTGGCAGCGCGCTGCGGCGGCTTTCCTACACCGTGGTGCTGTACCTGCTGACGCCGGTGATTTTCTATCGCCTGGTGTTCCGGGGGCTGCGCGCGCGCGGCTATTTTTCGCGCTGGTTCGAGCGCTTCGGCTTCTTCCCGGACCCGGCCATCATCTCCTCGATCTGGGTGCACGCGGTCTCGGTGGGCGAGGTCAACGCCGCCGCGCCGCTGATCGACGCCCTGCGCCAGCGCTATCCCGACGAGCTGATGGTGGTCACGACGGTCACGCCGACCGGCTCGGACCGGGTGCGCCAGCTCTGGGGCGAGGAGGTGTTCCACGTCTACCTGCCTTACGACCTCCCGGGCGCGGTGCGGCGCTTCCTCACCCGGGTACGCCCGCGCATCGCGGTGATCATGGAAACCGAGATCTGGCCGAACCTGTTTCGCCAGTGCGAGCGGCGCGGGGTGCCGGTGGTGATCGCCAACGGGCGGCTGTCGCGCAAGTCGCTGGACGGCTACGGGCCGGTGCGCCCGCTGGTGCGCGCCGCGATCCGCAGCGCCACCTTCATCGCCGCCCAGTCGCAGCGCGACGCGCAGCGCTTCCTGGAGCTTGGCGCGCGGCCCGACCGGGTGCGGGTGGTCGGCAACCTCAAATACGACATGCAGGTGCCGGAGTCGCTCGTTCCGCAGGCGGCGCAGTGGCGCGAGCAGTGGGGAAAGCAGCGCCCGGTCTGGATCGCGGCCAGCACCCACGAGGGCGAGGAGCTGCCGGTGATCGAGGCGCACTCGCACCTGCTGCGGCGCTTTCCCGACGCCCTGCTGCTGGTCGCGCCGCGCCATCCGGAGCGCTTCCGGCCGATGGTGCAACTGTGCCGCAGCTACGGTTTCCTCACCGCCTGCCGCAGTGAAGACGGTCTGGCGCGACCGGAAACCCAGTGCTTCGTCATCGACACCCTCGGCGAGCTGGTTTCCTTCTGCGCCGCGGCCGACGTGGCCTTCGTGGCCGGCAGCCTGGATCCCATCGGCGGCCACAACGTGCTGGAACCGGCGGCGCTGGGCGTGCCGGTGATGGTGGGGCCAAACACCTTCAACTTTGCCGATGTGACCGAACTGCTGGTCGATCGCGGGGCCTGCCTGCGCATCACCGACGCCGAAAGCCTCGCAGGCGCACTGCAGCGCCTCCTGGGGCAGCCCGAGCTGCGCCGCGAGATGGGCGGGATCGCGATGGCGGTGGTGGAGTCGGAGCGCGGCGCGGCGGTCCGCACCCTGGAAATCGTTCACCGTACCCTGGCCGGCAAGACGCCCGTGACGATGCATTGAGGCCGGGAATCGGGGATCGGGAAAAGCGTCTGGCGCGGGCAGGGCTTGTGCCACACTGCCCGACCCGCGTCGGCTGGCGCGACTCCGGTGTCCGTTGCCCATGAAGCTTCACAAGGCCCTGCTGTGCGCCGCGTTCTGGTGGTTCTTTCCCGGCGCACAGGCCGCCGAGGTGGACCATGCCGTCGAGGCGGCGCTTGCCGCGCGCGGCGCGGCGGATGTCCTGATCCTGCTTGACGACCAGGCCCGACCGGCGCTGACACCGCTGTCGCCGACGGCCGCGCCGCGCCTGCGCCGGCGCGCTCTGGTGGAGGCGCTGCGCGACCGCGCGGCGCTGCAGCAGGCCGCGCTGGGTGACTGGCTGGCGGCGCGCGGCGTCGCACACCGCCGGTTCTGGCTGGTGAACGCGATCCAGGCGTCGATCGGCCCCGCCGAGCTGGCGGCGCTCTCCACGCGCGAGGGCGTTGCCCGGATCGCGGCCAACCCGACCATCGCACTGCGCCTCCCGGCGTTGCCCGCCGCCCTTCCGGCACCTGCCGCGGCGGAGGCGATCGAATGGGGCGTGGCGAAGATCCGCGCGCCCGAGGCCTGGGCCGCCGGCGTCACCGGGCAGGGCGTGGTGATCGGCGGTCAGGACACCGGCTACCAGTGGGACCACCCCGCGCTCAAGGCGCAGTACCGCGGCTGGAACGGCAGCAGCGCCAGCCATGCCCGCAGCTGGCATGACGCCATCCACCCCGGAGCCCCGGCCAACGACTGCGGCTACGACGCCCCCGCCCCCTGCGATGACCACGGTCACGGCACCCACACCGCCGGCACCTTCGCCGGCGACGACGGCGGGGCCAACCAGATCGGCGTGGCGCCCGGCGCGCGCTGGATCGGCTGCCGCAACATGGCCGCCGGCAACGGCACTCCGGCCACCTACATCGAGTGCATGCAGTGGTTCCTGGCACCGACCGATCCGGCCGGCAACAATCCCGACCCCGACTACGCCCCCGACATCATTTCCAACTCCTGGGGCTGCCCGCCCTCGGAAGGCTGCACGGTGGGCAACGAGCTGGCCGGCGCGGTCCAGACCCTGGTGGAGGCGGGCATCTTCTTCGTCGCGGCGGCCGGAAACGACGGTCCGGCCTGCGGTTCGATCCTCGATGCGCCGGCGACCTACGACGCCAGCTTCGTGGTCGGCGCCACCACGGCGACCGATGCCATCACCAGCTTCTCCAGCCGCGGCCCGGTGGCCGGTGCCGCCGCCGCGCGTCCGGACCTGATCGCGCCCGGCTCCGGCGTGCGCTCCGCCGTCCCCGGCAACGCCTACAGCCCCATGAGTGGCACCAGCATGGCGACCCCGCACGTCGCCGGCGTCGCGGCGCTGATGATGGACGCCAACCCGGCGCTCAAGGGCCATCCGCAGGAAGTCGCAGCGCTGCTGCGCGCCACCGCGGTGCGCGACGGCATCACCGATCCGTACCGAACCAGCTGCGGCGGCCTGAGCCTGGGCACCTGGCCCAACCACCAGGCTGGCTGGGGCCGCATCGACGCCTGGGCCGCGGTGCAGGCCGCAACCCCCGGCGTGTTCTCGGATGGGTTCGAGGGCTGAGGCCCGCCCCCGCGCGGGCTTCCTGACGGAAGTCAAGACCGGGCATGAACGCGGCGTGACGCGCTTGTTATGAAACCGTTACAGGATCAGAATCGACCGGCCAGACCCGCTGCGGCCCGGCACAAGGGTGCATCTTTCCAATCATCAAGGGGTTTCAAACCATGGCATCTCGCTCTATCACCAAAGGCCTGAGGCGCAGTGCGCTGACGGTCGCGCTGGGCCTGTGCTTCGTCGGCGGCGTTCAGGCCCAGACGAACGTCGCGGGCGCAGTGGCCGGTCGCGCCAGCGCCGGTGACACCATCACCATCACCAACCCGGCCACCGGCTTCAGCCGCACCATCACGGTCGATTCCAGCGGTTCCTACCGCTTCTCCCAGCTGCCGACCGGCCAGTACCAGGTCAGCCGCAACGGGGCGGATGCGCGCAACGTCGTGGTCAACGTCGGCGGTGCGACCAACGTGGACTTCTCCGCGGCCGCGCGCCTCGACACGGTGGAAGTGGTCGGCGGCGGCGTGATCAACCCGATCGACGTGTCCTCGGTCGAATCCAGCACCATCATGACCGCCGCGCAGATCGCCCGGCTCCCGGTCGCGCGCGACACCACCGCCGTGGCGCTGCTGGCACCGGGTACGGTGAAAGGCGATGCGGCGTTCGGCAACCTGGCGTCCTTCGGCGGCGCGTCGGTGGCCGAGAACCAGTACTTCTTCAACGGTTTCAACATCACCAACACCTTCAACAACCTCGATTTCGCCGCGATCCCGTTCGAGGCGATCGCCGAGCAGCAGACCAAGACCGGCGGCTACGGCGCCGAGTTCGGTCGCTCCACCGGCGGCGTGGTGAACCAGGTGTCCAAGCGTGGTTCCAACGAGTTCCACGCCGGCGGCAACCTGTTCTGGTCGCCCGAAAGCCTGGTCGAAACCCGCCGCAGCTACTACCTCAACGACGGTACGCTCTCGGCCGACCGCAGCAACAACACGACCGGCACGGCGCTGACCGGCGCGGTCTGGGCCAGCGGCGCGCTGGTGCAGGATCGCCTCTTTGCCTACGGCCTGCTGCAGTACAGCGACCAGGGCGGCAGCGAGGCTTTTTCGTCTTCGCGCGGCTTCAGCACCTCGCAGACCAGCACCCAGCCCAAGTGGCTGGTGAAGCTCGACTGGAACATCAACGACAGCAACATCCTCGAGTTCACCGGCATCTCCGACCGCCGCAAGTACGAGACCGACTATTTCTCGACCAGTTACGACGATCCGGTCAGCCCGATCAACCCGCAGTTCGACCAGTTCAAGGGCACCGAATACAACCGTGCCGGCGGCGAAACCTACATCGCCAAGTACACCGGCTACCTCACCGACGCCATCACCCTGTCGGCGCTGGCCGGCACCAGCACCTCGGCGCGTGAAAACTACTCGGTCACCGCCGACGGCACCCGCAACTCCTATCAGGGCACGGTGGGCCAGCCCGCCAACGGCTGCCCGGTGATCACCGACGCGCGCCCTTCCGCGGTCAACCGGCAGGTGCCGTCGATCTCCGGCTGCGCGCTGGCCAACTTCCTCGGCCGTCCCGATGCGGAAGACACCCGCGACCAGTTCCGCGTCGATCTGGAATGGCTGTTCGGCGACCACATGCTGCGCGGCGGCGTGGACATCGACAACTTCGAGTCCGTCGCCGGCGAGTCCTATTCGGGCGGCGCGGTGTGGCGCTACGGCCGCTATGCGTCGACCGGCTACACCGGCGAGAACGAAGTGGTGCGCAAGCGCGTGTTCCAGTCCGGCTCGACCGTGGCGGTCGACCAGACCGCGTTCTACATCGAAGACAGCTGGAACATCACCCCCAACTTCATGGCCTACCTCGGCCTGCGCTGGGACACCTTCGACAACATGAACGGCGACGGCGAGACCTTCGCCAAGATCAAGAACCAGTTCGCCCCGCGCCTGGGCTTCTCCTGGGACGTGAAGGGTGACTCCAGCCTCAAGGTGTTCGGCAACGCCGGCCGCTATGCCCTGCCGCTGACCGCCACTGTGGCGGTGCGCGGCGCCTCCAAGTCGCTTTACAGCGAGGAGTTCTTCACCTACACCGGCGTCGATCCGGCCACCGGCGCGCCGATCGGCCTGGTGCGCATTGACAACCCGGCCAACGGTCGCCCGATCCGCTACCTCAACAACGAGTTCGGCGTCGGCAAGAATCCCGAGACCATTGCCGACCAGGGCCTCAAGCCGATGTACCAGGACGAGTACATCTTCGGCTTCCAGAAGCAGCTCGCCGACAACCTGTCGCTGGGCACCCGCGTGGTGCGCCGTGACCTGAAGGCCGCGATCGACGACCAGTGCGACTACCGCCCGATCATCGAGTGGGCGCTGGCCAACGGCTTCACCGACGACGGCGGCATCTTCATCGAGCCGGAAGACAAGACCCAGGACAGCGACATCGCGGTCTACAACCCGGGCTTCGCCTTCTGCCACCTCTACAACCCGGGCCGCGATTCCACCTTCAAGATGGATATCAACGGCGACGGTACCCTGGAAGAGGTGAAGCTCACCGCCGACCAGCTCGGGCCGGACGCCAAGCGCACCTACACGGCGGTCGAAGTGTTCTTCGAGACCAGCTGGGACCGCGCCTTCCTGCAGGGCTCGTACACCTGGTCCAAGAGCCGCGGCAACACCGAGGGCGGCGTTAAGTCCGACATCGGCCAGGACGACACCGGCACCACCCAGGACTTCGACTACCCCGAGCTGATGGAGGGTGCCGACGGCTACCTGCCCAACGACCGCCGCCACAGCTTCAAGCTGTTCGGTGCCTACGATGTGACCGACACGGTGACGGTGGGCGCGGCGCTGATCATGCAGTCGGGCCGGCCGATCAACTGCTTCGGCTTCCACCCGACCGACTCGGGCTACGGCAACAGCTACTTCTACTGCGAGGGCGAGCTCAAGCCGCGCGGCACTTCCGGCCGTACGCCGTGGACCCGCACCCTGGACCTGAACGTGCAGTGGCGTCCGGCCTTCGCCGAGGATCGCCTGACCCTCAAGATGGACGTGTTCAACGTCTTCGACAGCCAGCGCGAGACCTCGGTCAACGAGTTCGGCGAAGACTCCGCCGGCAACTGGCAGCCGAACGTGTGGCAGTCGGCCACCGGCTACCAGGCACCGCGCTCGGTGCGCTTCATGGTGCAGTACGACTTCTGATCCACCCTTGCTGCAATCCCTTCGACGGCCGCCTCGCGCGGCCGTCTTTTTTTGTTGCCGCCGTCCGTGGCGGCAACCCTTCGGGCCATCGCTGCGCGATGTCAAAAACTTGCTCCAGGCAGTTTTTTGGGTGACCCGGCAAATCATCCGGGCTAGAGTCACCGCCCCGGACCCACAGGATTCCCACGCGATGCAGGCAGACGCCGACGCGCGCTGGCAGGAGGCCGAACGCTTCAGTGCCGCAGGCCAGGATGCGCGCGCCGACCCCATCTACCGCAGCCTGCTTGGCGTGCGCGAACACGCGCCCTGGGCGCACCTGCGGCTGGCGGTTGCGGCGCTGCGTGCGGGCGATGCGCAGGCCAGCGAGGCGCACGCGCTGGGCGCGTTCGGCGGGGCCTGGGCCGATCCGGAGCTGCTCGAACTGGTTGCAAAGCTGCTGCTGCGCACCGGCTGCGTGCGCGAGGCGCTGGCCTGCGCCGAGGCCCTGCTGCGGCTCGATGCGCCCACCAGCGCGCTGGCCGAAGTGGGCAAGATGCTATCCGACCACATGCTTCCCGAGGCCGCTCTACCGCTGCTGCAGCGGGCGATGGCGAAGGGCCTGTCGCGCGCTCCGATGGTGCAGTATCTGGTCGGCCTCAACCTCATGTACGCCGGCCGCCACGAACAGGCGCAGGAGGCGCTGGAAGCGAGCCTGCGCGGCAATCCGGATCTCGCGCCGGCGCACTGGGCGCTGGCCAAGCTTGCCGATGCGCCAACCCGCGGCGTGCGCATCGACCGCCTGCGCGCCGCGCTGGATCGCATGCCGCCGGACGGACAGGACGCACCGCTCCTGGGCTACGCGCTCTTCCATGAGCTGGACCGCGCCGACGATACCGCCGCCGCCTGGTCGCTGCTCGAACAGGCGATGCGCCGGCGGCGCGCCCAGGTCCGCTACGATGAGTCGGCGCAGGGCGCGCTGTTCGACGCGGCCGCGCGCGCGCTGGAGCTGCCGGAGGCGAGCGCGGACGCTCCGCTGCACGATGGCGGCGCGCAGCCGCTCTTCGTGGTCGGGATGCCGCGCACCGGCACCACGGTGATCGAGCAGCACCTGTGCGCGCGCACCGATGCGGCCAGCGCGGGGGAGCTGCGCGACCTGGCGCTGCAGCTGCGCCGCGTCACCGGCCGCGCCGGCCCGCCGCACTTCGATGCGCAGCAGCTGACCATCGACGCCGGGCAGGCGCGCGAATTGGGCGTGCGCTACCTGGAGCGCAGCCGCTGGCGCGCGCAGGGCCACGCGTTCTACCTCGACAAGTGGCCGGAAAACTACCTGGCCGTCGGCCTGATCCTGGCGGCGCTGCCGGCGGCGCGCGTCGTCTGGGTGCGGCGCGATCCGATGGACGCGTGCTTCTCCAACCTCAAGGAGTGGTTCGCCGCCTCCTATTTCTACAGCTATGACATGGGCGAGGTGGCGCGCCACTGCACCCGCTTCGAACGCCTGCACGCCCTGGCCCGGAGCCGCGCCGGTGCGCGGGTGGCCTGCATCGGCTACGAGGACTTCGCGCGCGCTCCCGAGGCGACCATCGACCGCGCCATCGACGCGCTCGGGATTCCCCGTCGCGCCGCCGCGCCGTCCGCGCCGCAGGGGACCATCGCCACCGCCAGCGCCACCCAGGCGCGCGAAGGCATCAGCACGCGCCACATCGGTGCCTGGCGGCGCTATGCACAGCCGCTTGCGCCGCTGCGCGCCGAACTGGAACGCCTGGGCCTTGCTGCCGGCGAGGGCGGCGCATGAGCGCCGGCACGGACCCGACCCGCGCGCTGCTCGACCATGCTCTGCCGCTGGTCGAGCGCGGTGATCTGGCGGGGCTGCGGCGTGTCCTCGACGGCATTCCCGCCGCGCCGGAGCACCTTGCGCGCCATCTGGTCGAGACCTCCTACGCCGAGGCCCTCGCCGGCCGCTATCGCGCCTCGCGCGCCGCCGCGCTGCTGGCCTTCGCCCTGAACCCGAAGGACGCGGACACGTGCCGCCAGCTCGCGGCGCGGTTGCGCACCACCAACGATGTGCCGCAGCTGCTCGATCTCATCCGCGCTTCCGGCCCGCCCGCGCGCATTCCGATCCCGCTGCTGCTGGGCTACGCCGCCCAGCTCTCCTACCTCAACCTGCAGGAGCGGGCGCTGGCGTATCTGGACGAGGCGCGCCGCGGCGACCCCGACTATCCGCCCACCCTGCTGTCGCGCGGGCAGGTGCTGACCTACCTCGGGCACGCCGAGGCGGCGCGCGCCGAGTTCGAACGCTGCATCGCGATCGCCCCTCGGATCGGCCAGGCGCACTGGTTCCTCTCGCACGTCAGCCGCGCCACGCCGGCGGACAACCGCGTCGCGCGCCTGCGCGAGGCGCTTGCGCAGGCGCGCCTGCCGGCGCAGGAGGAGGCGTCGTTTGCCTTTGCCCTGCACAAGGAGCTTGATGATCTGGGCGAAATCGACGGCGCGTGGCAGGCGCTGGTGCGGGCCTGCGCGGCCAAGCGCGGCACCCTGAAGTACGCGATCGGGGACACCCGACGGCGGGTGGGCGCGCTGCTGGCGATGCCGCCGCTGGCCAGCGCCGCCGCCGCGGACGGTCCCGTGCCGATCTTCATCGTCGGGATGCACCGCTCCGGCACCACGCTGTTGGAGCAGCTGCTCGACGCCAGCGCGCAGGTGCAGGGCATCGGCGAGATGTACGACTTCACCTGCGCCATGCGCCACGCCACCGACCATCCCTGCCGCGGCGTGATCGACGCGACCCTGATCGAACGCGCCGCCGGGGCCGACCTCGCCGCCGCCGGGCGGCGCTATCTGGCCGGCCTCGCCTGGCGGCTCGATGCGCGTCCCTTCTTCACCGACAAGCTGCCGACCAACTTCTTCAATCTCGGCTTCATCTGCGCGGCCCTGCCGCAGGCGAAGATCCTGCACCTGCGGCGCGATCCGATGGAGACCTGTTTCTCCAACCTGCGCGAGCTGTTTTCCGACGTCAACGCCCATTCCTACGACCAGGCGGAGCTGGCCGACTACTGCCTGCAGTACCAGCGCCTGATGGCGCACTGGCACGCGCGCCATCCGGGCCGGATCCTCGATGTCGACTATGCGCAGCTCACCGCCGATCCCGCTGGAACGATGCGCCGGGTCGCGGCGTTCTGCGGGATCGCGTACCAGGATGCCATGAGCGATCCACGCAGCAGCACGCGCGCGGTGGCGACCGCGAGCGCGCTGCAGGTGCGCAGCGGCGTAGTGCGGCGCGACACGCCCAAGTGGCTGCCGTATGCGGCGCATCTGCGGCCGCTGGCGGAGGCTCTGGCGCGCGGCGCGGGCGCGGCCTGACCGCCGCGCCCCGCGGCAGCCGGGGGAACGGTCGCGCGCTCAGAGCGTCAGGATCAGTTTGTCGTTGCGGGTGTGGCGCAGGCGGTATTCGCGGTCGCCGTGGCGGATGAGGATCTCGCGCTGCCCGCGCAGGAGATCGCGGCTGTCGATGACCGGGTGGTCGGACGGCGGTGCGCCGGTGGACGGGCGGCGCACCGCAACGGCGCGCGAGGCGATGACCTCGAAGGTCTGGTGCATGGAAGGGATCTCGACCGGGATGCGCCGGGATGGGTGTTGTTCAAATGCTAGTCATTCCCATTCGCATGTCAATCGTCGGCAAGCGCATCCAGCCGCGCGAGCGTGCCCGGATCCAGCCGTTGCGCGAGCGCCAGGGCCGCCAGGTTGGCGTCCAGCTGCGCGGTCGACGAGCAGCCCAGGATGACGCTGGAGACCTTGGGATTGCGCAGGCACCAGGCGATGGCCAGCGCGGCCGGCGTTGCGTCCAGCGCGTCCGCCAGGTCCGCAAGCCGCGCCACCGCCGCATCGCGCGCGGCCTCGGAGGCACCCGGCAGGACACCGTCGTGCCAGCCGTGGTCGCGGCGCGCCCGGCGCGAACCCTCGGGCATCCGGCCCTGCGCATACTTGCCGCTCAGGAGGCCCGAGGCCAGCGGCGACCAGGTGGTCAGGCCGAGGCCGGGATCGTCGTACAGCGGCGCGTATTCGAACTCCACCCGCGTGCGGTGCAGCAGGTTGTACTGCGCCTGTTCGGCCGTGGGCGGGGTCAGCCCGTTCGCCCGCGCGCAGCGCAGCGCGGACCGGATCAGTTCGGCGGGCCATTCGGAGGTGCCCCAGTAGAGCACCTTGCCGGTGCGCACCAGCAGGTCCATCGCCGCGACCGTTTCCTCCACCGGCGTCTCCGGATCGGGCCGGTGGCAGAAGAAGAGGTCAAGGTAATCGGTACGAAGGCGTGCGAGCGCCGCGTCGCAGGCATCGCGCAGGTGCTTGCGCGAAAGACCGCGCTGGGTCGGACGCGGATCGGGGGCCGCGCCGAAGAAGGCCTTGCTGCTCAGGCAGATCGCGTCGCGCGGCAGGCGCAGGTCGGCGATCACGTCGCCCAGCCATTCTTCGGCCAGGCCGCCGGCGTAGTTCTCGGCGCTGTCGAACAGGCTGATGCCGGCATCGTAGGCGTGCGCCACCAGGCGACGCGCGCCGCCGCGATCCAGCGCACCGCCGAAGGTGATCCAGGAACCCAGCGCGAGTGCGGAAACCTTCAGCCCGCTGTGCCCGAGACGGCGGTAATCCATGGCGAATCCTCCCTGGCAGTGATCGCTGCGGCGAACAGTGTACGGTGCCGGACCGTGCTTGCCAGCGCGCCGTCCGGCGACTGCGGCGCGCGCGCCCGGACGCCGGTTGCGCCGGTGCGCGCGCTTGCCCTAGGCTCCGTCCGTTGCGCCTCGCGCGCACCGGCACGATTGCCGCAACTTCGCACGGGGAAACATCGATGAGCCTGAAACTTCGCCTGGTGGTGATGATCTTCCTGCAGTTCTTCGTATGGGGAGCGTGGCTGATCACCATCGGGGCGTACTGGTTCCAGAGCCGGCAGTGGTCGGCAGGCGAGTTCGGCATCATCTTCTCGACCATGGGCATCGCCTCGCTGTTCATGCCCCCGCTGATGGGCATCGTGGCGGACAAGTGGATCCGCGCCGAGCGGCTCTACGGCATCCTGCACCTGCTCGGCGCCGTGATGCTCTTCACCCTGCCGCTGGTCGACACGCCCAAGGCGTTCTTCTGGGTGATGCTGGTCAACATGTGCTTCTACATGCCGACCATCGCGCTGGCGATCACGGTGGCCTACAACGCGCTCAAGCAGGACGGCCACAATATCGTGAAGGCTTACCCGCCGATCCGGGTCTGGGGCACGGTGGGCTTCATCGCGGCGATGTGGATGGTGAGCCTCTCGGGCTTCGAGGTGACCGCCGGGCAGTTCCAGATCGCCGGCGTCGCCGCGGTGCTGCTGGGGCTGTACGCCTTCACGCTGCCGCCCTGCCCGCCGCGCTACACCGCCCACACCTCGCTGATCGATTCACTCGGGCTGCGCTCCTTCGCGCTGATGAAGGACTACAAGATGGCGGTGTTCTTCATCTTCGCCATGTTCCTGGGCGGCGCGCTGCAGCTCACCAACGCCTACGGCGACACCTTCCTGCACGATTTCGCCAAGCTGCCCGAGTTCAAGGATGCGCTCGCGATCCGCTACCCGGCGATCACCATGTCGATCTCGCAGATTTCCGAGACCCTGCTGATCCTGGCCATTCCCTTCTTCCTTACCCGCTACGGCATCAAGACCGTGATGCTGATGAGCATGGTGGCCTGGGTGCTGCGCTTCGGCCTGTTCGCCTACGCCGATCCGGGCCCGTTGCTGTGGATGATCCTCCTGTCCAACATCATCTACGGGCTGGCCTTCGACTTCTTCAACGTCTCCGGCTCGCTGTTCGTGGAAAGCGAGGCCGACCCGCAGATCCGGGCCAGCGCCCAGGGCCTGTTCATGCTGATGACCAACGGCATCGGCGCGGTGCTGGGCAACCTGATCGCCGGCTGGGCCATCGACACCTTCTTCACCATTCCGGGCTGCGACCCGGGCAGCCAGATCTGTTTCGAATGGCGCGGCATCTGGCTCAGCTTCGCCGGCTACGCGGCGGTGGTCACGGTACTGTTCGCGATCCTGTTCCGGCACAGGCACACGCCGGCTGACGCCGCCCGGATCGGCGCGGCGCATGCCTGAGAGCCGCGCCGTGGCCTGCGACGTCGCCGTGGTCGGCTCCTACAACCAGGACTTCGTCTGGCGCACCGACCACTTTCCGGTGCCGGGTGAAACCCGTCTCGGCAGGTTTTCCACCGGTCCCGGCGGCAAGGGCTTCAACCAGGCGGTGGCCGCGGCGCGTCAGGGTGCGAAGGTGATCTTCATTGGCGCGCTGGGGCGCGACGCGATCGGGCAGGGCGCGGCGGCGCTGGCCCACGCCGAAGGCATCGACGCGCGCTGGCAGTGGTGCGAGGACCAGCCCAGCGGCAACGCCGCCATCGTGCTCGATGCCGCCGGCCAGAACCTGATCGTGGTCGGCTCCGGTGCCAACCTCGCGCTGTCGCCCGCGCACATCGAGGCGCAGCGTGCCGCCATCGACGCGGCGCGCGTGGTGCTGACCCAGCACGAGGTCGCGCCCGACGCCACCCGCCGCGCGCTCGCGCTCGCGCGCGAGGCCGGGCGCATCACCGTCCACAATCCCGCGCCGCCGCTGGCCGATGAGGACGGTAGCCTGCTGCCGCTGGTGGATGTGCTCACCCCCAACGAAACCGAGTTCGCGCACCTACTGGCGCGCTGCACCGGCCTGGTGGTGGATGCCGAGGCGCTGGGTGCCATGGCCGACGACGCACTGCACGCGCTGGCGCGGCGGCTGGGCGTGCCCACCGTGGTGATCACCCTCGGCGCGGCGGGTGCCTTCGTCTCGCACGCCGACCCGGCGCGCTGGGGCGATGCCCGCGCCGCCTACCGCGTGCCGGCCGCGCGCGTGCAGCCGCGCGACACTACCGGCGCGGGCGATGCCTTCAGCGGCAGCCTCGCCGCCGCGCTGGCGCAGCGGGACGATGCGCCCTTCGCCACCGCCATCACCCACGCCACCCGCGTGGCGGGGCTGGCGACCGAATCGTCCGGCGCGGCAGGTGCCATGCCCACGCGCGAGGCGCTGCGCGAGCGCTTTGGCTGAGCGCTGCGCGCCGAACCGGCGTCGATGGGATAATCCGCCCATGCAGATCGGCCCGTATTCCTTTCACACGCCGCTGGTGCTGGCCCCGATGGCCGGCGTCACCGACAAACCCTTTCGCCTGCTGTGCAAGCGATTGGGGGCGGACCTGGCGGTGTCGGAAATGACCACCTCCGATCCGCGCCTGTGGGCCACGCGCAAAAGCCGCTGGCGCATGGATCACGACGGCGAACCCGCGCCGGTCAGCGTGCAGATCGCCGGCACCGACCCGGTGGCGCTGGCCGAGGCGGCGCGTTTCAACGTCGACCACGGCGCGCAGATCATCGACATCAACATGGGCTGCCCGGCCAAGAAGGTGTGCAACGTCTGGGCCGGATCGGCGCTGCTGCAGGACGAGGCGCTGGTGGGGCGCATCCTCGACGCCGTGGTGGGCGCGGTCGAGGTGCCGGTGACGCTCAAGATCCGCACCGGATGGAACCCGGAAAACCGCAACGGCGCGGCGATCGCGCGCATCGCGCAGGAGGCCGGCATCGCCGCGCTGGCGGTGCACGGGCGCACCCGCGCCGAGCAGTACCAGGGCCGGGCCGAATACGACACCATCGCGCGGATCAAGGCGGCGGTTTCGATCCCGGTGCTGGCCAACGGCGACATCGACTCGCCGCAGAAGGCCGCCGCGGTGCTGGACTGTACCGGTGCCGACGGACTCCTGATCGGCCGCGCGGCGCAGGGCCGGCCCTGGATCTTCCGCGAGATCGCCCACTACCTGCGCACCGGCGAGTACCTGGCGCCTCCCTCGCCGGCGGAGGTCCGCGCGATCCTGCTTGGGCACCTGGACGCGCTGCACGCCTTCTACGGCGAGGAGCACGGCGTGCGCATCGCGCGCAAGCACCTGGGCTGGTACGCCAAGGACCAGCCCGACGCCGCCGACTTTCGCCGCGCGGTCAATCAGGCGAACTGCGCGAAGGCGCAGCGCCGCCTCACCGCCGACTGGTTCGGCGCGCTGGCCGAAGGTCTCGATCCGGCGCGGGCGCTGGCGGCGTGAGCATGCGGCGCGTCAGCCGCGATACTTCCGATGCGCGGCCAGCGACATCACGATGCCGAAGCTGGCCAGGAGCGTCACCGCCGAGGTGCCGCCGTAGCTGATCAGCGGCATCGGCACGCCCACCACCGGCAGCAGCCCGGAGATCATGCCGCCGTTGGCGAGCACGTACACGAACAGGGTCAGCGCGAGCGAGCCGCCGAGCATGCGCCCGAAGCCGTCGCGCGCCTCGGCCGCGATCCACAGGCTGCGGCCGATGATGATGAGGTAGAGCGCCAGCACCAGGCACACTCCGATGAACCCGAAATCCTCGGCCAGCACGGCGAAGATGAAGTCGGTGGTGTGCTCGGGCAGGAACTCCAGCCGCGACTGGGTGCCCTCGCCCCAGCCCTTGCCCCAGAGCCCGCCCGAACCCACCGCGATCTTGGACTGGATGATGTTCCAGCCATCGCCGAGCGGATCGGCCTCCGGGTTCATGAAGGTCAGGAGGCGGCGCTTCTGGTAGTCGTGCAGAAAGTTCCAGCCCAGCGGCGCGGCGAGGATGCCCAGCGCGGCGATCAGGCCGATGCGCCACCACGCCATGCCGGCGAAGAACACCACGAAGACGCCGCTGGCAGCGACCAGCATGGCCGTGCCCAGGTCCGGCTGCAGCGCGATCAGGGCGGTTGGCATGCCGATGATCAAGGCGCAGACCGCAAGCGCGCCCCAGCGCGGCGGCAGCACCCGTTCGCTGAGGAACGCGGCGGTCATCAGCGGCACGGACAGTTTCATCAGCTCGGCCGGCTGGATGTAGAAGGCACCCAGGTACAGCCAGTGCCGGCCGCTGCGGCCGGTGCCGAAGACCGGCACCAGCAGCAGGAGCAGCAGGGTGACCGCGTAGATCCACGGAGCCCAGAGGCGAAGGCGGGCCGGCGGAACGCGCGCCAGGGCGAGCAGGGCCAGCAGGCCGGCTCCGTCGCGGACCGCCTGCGAGCGCACCACGGTCATGTTGCCGGAGGATGCGCTGTGCAGCACCACCAGGCCGATCAGCACCAGCGCCAGGAGCGCGCCGAACAGCCAGGGATCCACGCGCGGCAGGCCGACCAGATGCCGCCAGCGGTGCGGAATCAAGCTCACGCCGGGTTCCTGCGCAGCCAGGCATCGACGATGCGCAGCGCCACCGGCGTGGCCACGGCGGAACCCGAGCCGCCGTGCTCGACAACCACCATCACCGCGACCCGCGGTGCCTCGACCGGAGCGAACGCGATGAACAGCGCGTTGTGGCGCTGGGCAAAGGGCAGCTGGTTGACGTTGAGCGCCTGCTCGCCGCGTCGGCTCACCCGCTGTGCGGTGCCGGTCTTGCCGGCGACCGTGTAGTCCAGCTCGAACTGGGCCAGGGTGGCGCGCGCGGTTCCGGTGGGGCCGTGCAGCACCTGCACCATGGCCTGCGTGACCGCCTGCAGGTTGGCGGGATTCTTCACCATCGAAGGTCCGGGCGCGGGCCAGCCTTCGGGCACGGGCGGCGCATCGAAACGCGCCTGGGTGGCACGCAGCAGGTGCGGCGGATACCTGATCCCGCCGTTGGCGAGCATCTGGGTCGCCTGCGCCAGCTGCAGCGGCGTCACCACCCAGAAGCCCTGGCCGATGCCGGCGATGACGGTTTCTCCGGGATACCAGGGCAGGTTGCGGTTGGCGCGTTTCCACTGCGGAGAGGGAAGTACGCCCGAGGCTTCGCCCAGCAGGTCGATGCCGGTTGCCTCGCCGAATCCGAACTGGCCCAGATACGCCCCCAGCCGCTCGATCCCCATGTCCACCGCGAGCTGGAAGAAATAGGTGTTGACCGACTGCGCCATCGCTTCGTTGAGGTTGACCGCACCGTGACCGCCGCGCCGCCAGTCGCGGTATTCGCGCTCCTGGCCGGGCAGGCGGAAGGCACCGGTGGACAGGGTGGTGTCGCGCGGCGTGCGCAGGCCGTATTCGAGCCCGGCCAGCGCGACGAAGGGCTTGAGCGTGGAGCCGGGTTCGTAGCCGCCTTGCAGCACGCGGTTGAACAGCGGCCGCGAGGGCGAATCGAGCAGGGCCGCATAGGCTGCCTGCCCGATGCCGCTGACGAAGGGGTTGGGGTCATAGCTCGGCAGGCTGGCCAGAGCCAGCACTTCGCCGTTGCGCGGATCGAGCACGACCGCGGCACCGGGCTGGCCCTCGAAGGCGTCGACCACGGCCTGCTGCAGCTCCGCGTCGATGCTCAAATACAAATCCTGGCCGGCGTGCGCCGGTTCGCGTCCGACCACGCGCAGGGCGCGGCCCTCGGCGTTGATTTCGACCTGTTCGATGCCGACCTGGCCATGCAGCCGCGATTCGTAATAGCGCTCGATGCCGGTCTTGCCGATGTGGGTGGCACCGCTGTAGCGCGCCGGGTCGACGCGCGCGAGGTCGGCGGTGTCGATGCGTCCGACGTAGCCGACCACATGGGCGAACAGCTCGCCGTGGGGATAGTGGCGGTTGAGGTAGGGCACCACTTCGACGCCGGGGAAGCGGTGGCGGTTGACCGCAAAGCGCGCCACCTCGATATCCGAGAGCCGCAGCTTCACCGTCACCGGCTGGAAGCTGCGGCGCGCGCGCGCGGCGGCGATGAAGGCGCGCGCGTCATCCTCATCCAGGTCGATCACCTCGCGCAGGCGCGCGACCATCTCGTCCAGATCGCCGGCGTCCTCGCGCACCACGTCGAGACGGTAGGCCGGCACGTTGTCGGCCAGGATGCGGCCGGCGCGGTCGTAGATCAGGCCGCGCGCCGGCACGATCGGCCGGGCCTTGATGCGGTTGGCCTCCGAGCGGGTGTGGAACTCCTCGTAGCTGAATACCTGCAGCCAGGCGAAGCGCCCCGCCAGCACCGCCAGCAGCGCGAACACGGCCAGGAACGCGACCAGGGCACGGCGGCGCTGGACGGCGGCCTCGGCCAGCGGATTGCGCATCGGTCGCCCGGGCGTGCGCATCAGGAGCCCTCGCGCGCGCGCAGGCGCAGCCGCACGTCATCGAGCAGCAGGAAGATCCACGGCCACAGCACCGCTCCGACCGCAGGCGCGATCCAGAACGAGGCAGGCGGCCAGCCTTCGCCCGCGAGCGCGCGGATCATCAGCACCACGACGCGGTCGTTGAGCAGCAGGGCCAGTACCGCTGCCGCCTGCTGCAGCAGGGTGAAGTAGCGAAGCTGGGCGCGGAAGCGCAGCAGGATGAAGGCGATCACGCACAGGCGCAGCGCCTGTTCGCCGATCAGGCTGCCGAACATCAGGTCGGCAGCCAGCCCGAGCACGAAGGCGGCGCCCAGCCCGACGCGCTGCGGCGCTTCGAGCACCCAGTAGCACAGCACCAGCGCCAGCCAGTTGGGGCGGAACGCGGCGAGGTATTCGGGCAGCGGCCACAGCGCCAGGGCGAAGGCCACCAGGAACGAGGCCCACAGCACGCCGGTGCCGCCGCGCTGCCGGCTCACGGGCGGTTCTCCCCGGAAGCGGCCGGTTCGCGCATCCGCCCGGCGGGTGCCGGCGGACCGACCGGATCGGCGCTGCTTTCCGGCGCGCTCCAGACCAGCAGCACTTCGCCACCGCGATCCAGGCGCGCGGCCGGGCGCGCCTCGGCCACCGCGAACAGGCGGGTGTCATCGGGATGCAGCTGCTCGATCGTGCCGACCTTGAAACCGGCCGGGAAGCGCCCGCCCATGCCCGAGGTTTCCAGCACGTCGCCCACCCGCAGATCCGCGCTCAGGGGGATGCTTGGCACTTCGAGCCGGTCGGTGCGGCCGGTGCCGTAGGCGATGGCGCGAAGCCCGGTGCGAACCACCTGCACCGGCACCGCGTGGCTGGGATCGGAGACCAGGATCACGGTGGCGTTCATCGGCGTCACGCTCAGCACCTGCCCGACCAGGCCTTCGCCGTCGATCACGGCCAGCCCTTCGGCCACGCCGCGGCGGCTGCCGGCATCGATCACCAGGCGGTGCCGGAACGGATCGAGGTCGATGTCGATCAGCCCGGCGAGCTGCACGTTGAGCTGTAGCCCGCGCGTGCCGCCGAGGAGTTCGCGCAGGCGCTGGTTCTCCACCTGCACGCCCGCCAGGCGATCCATGCGGGCGTTGGCCAGGAGCAGCTGTTCGCGCAGCGCGTCGTTTTCGGCCAGCAGCGTGCGCTGGGTGGTGAAGTGATCGGACAGCGTGTGCGCGAGCTGCGCGGGCGCTCCGGCGAGGCGATAGAGCGGGCCGGTGAGGAGGCCGGCGGACGTGCGCACCCTGTCCAGATAGCCGCCGCGATGGTCGGCGACCATCAGCACCACCGCCAGCGCCAGATAGGCCAGCAGCTTGAGCGTTCCCGCGCCGCCCTCGACGAACAGGTTGCCGCTGCTGCTGCCGGACTGGGCCACGTCGAACCGCTCCTTACGCTGCGCGGCAGGGCGCGCGCCCGGTCAAATGGGTGCGACGAAATCGTTGCCGTGCATGTCGATCAGCTCCAGCGCGCGCCCGCCGCCGCGCGCCACGCAGGTCAGCGGATCGTCGGCCACCTGCACATAAAGCCCGGTTTCGTCGGACAGGAGCTTGTCCAGATCGCGCAGCATGGCGCTTCCGCCGGTCAGCACGATGCCGCGCTCGTAGACGTCGGCGCTCAGCTCGGGCGGGGTCTGCTCCAGCGCCGCGCGCACCGCGCTGACGATGCCCGAGAGCGGCTCGTGCAGGGCTTCGAGCACTTCGTTGGAGTTGATCGTGAAGTTGCGCGGCACGCCTTCGGCCAGGTTGCGCCCGGAGACCTGGATCTCCTTCACGTCCTCCTGCGGGAAGGCGCAGCCGACCTCGAGCTTGATCCGCTCGGCCGTGGTCTCGCCGATCAGGGTGCCGTGGTTGCGCCGCACATAGCTGATGATGGCCTCGTCGAAGCGGTCGCCGCCGATGCGCACCGACTGCGAATAGACGATGCCGTTGAGCGAGATCACCGCCACTTCCGAGGTGCCGCCGCCGATGTCGAGCACCATCGCGCCGCGCGCCTCGTGGATCGGGATGCCGGCACCGATCGCGGCCGACATCGGCTCCTCGATCAGGAATACCTCGCGCGCGCCGGCCTCCTCGGCCGATTCCTTGATCGCGCGGCGCTCGACCTGGGTCGAACCGCAGGGCACGCAGATCAGCACGCGCGGGCTGGGGCGCAGGAAGCGCGACTTGTGCACCCGGCGGATGAAGTGCTTGAGCATTTCCTCGGTGTGCGCGAAGTCGGCGATGACGCCGTCCTTCAGCGGCCGCACCGTGACGATGTTGCCGGGGGTGCGGCCGAGCATGCGCTTGGCCTCCAGGCCCACCGCCGCAACCTGCTTGGGCGAACCGGGGGTGCGGTCCTGGCGGATGGCGACCACCGAGGGCTCGTTCAGCACAATGCCCTGGCCGCGCACGTAGATCAGGGTGTTGGCGGTCCCCAGGTCGATCGAAAGGTCGTTGGAAAACAGACCACGCAGCATCTTGAACATCAAAGTCGGCCCGGCAGTCGGAAGCAGGAAAAGCACGCTAGCCTAGCAACCCGGCAAAACCGCGGCAACACGCGGTTTTCAAGGTGTTAGCCGCCTGTTAACGGCGGCTTCGGCGGGCGATGCCGCGCGCGGGTGGTTCAGCCCGACGCCGGCTGCGCGTAGAATCGACGGCTTTGCCGGCGCGGACCGGCCCTGCACCGAGGATTTTCGATGTCGGCTCTGATCTGCGGCTCGCTCGCCTACGACACCATCATGGTCTTTCCGGACCAGTTCAAGAACCACATCCTGCCCGACAAGGTGCACGTCCTGAACGTCTCCTTCCTCGTGCCCCGGATGCGGCGCGAGTTCGGCGGGTGCGCCGGAAACATCGCCTACAACCTGAAGCTCCTGGGCGGCGATCCGATCCCGATGGCCACGGTGGGGCAGGATTTCGCACCCTATCGCGAGCACTTCGAGGCCTGCGGCATCACCCTGGACAAGGTCAAGGAAATCGACGGCCTGTTCACCGCGCAGGCGTTCATCACCACGGATCTCGACGACAACCAGATCACCGCCTTCCACCCCGGCGCGATGATGCGCAGCTACGAGAACCACGTGAAGGATGTGCCCGACGTGCGCTTCGGCATCGTCGGGCCGGACGGCTACGAGGCGATGCTGCAGAACTCGCGCGAGTTCGCCGAATGCGGCATCCCCTTCATCTTCGATCCCGGCCAGGCGATGCCGCTGTTCAACGGTGCCGAGCTGACGCAGATGATCGAGGAGGCTACCTACGTCACCGTCAACGACTATGAATCGAGCCTCCTGGAAGAGCGCACCGGGCTGTCGGCGCGGGCCATCGCCGAGCGCGTCGAAGCCTACATCGTCACCCGCGGCAGCAAGGGCTCGGAGGTCCACACCCGCGCCGGCGAACTCATGATCCCGGCGGCCAGCGCGATCCGCGTGGTCGATCCCACCGGCTGCGGCGACGCCTATCGCGCCGGGCTCATCTACGGCCTCATGAACGGCATGGACATGCCCACCGCCGGGCGCATCGCTTCGCTCATGGGTGCGATCAAGATCGAGCATCTCGGCCCGCAGAACCAGCGTTTTGATTTCGACGGTTTCACCGAGCAGTTCCGCCAGCAGTTCGGCTATGCGCTGGGCTGAGTTGCCTAGCGGCGCGAGATGAAGGGGCTGCCCGCGACGTAAAACCGCAGCGGCTTGAGCGCCCATTCGCCGGCGTAGTCGACACCGATGCGCGGGCGCACCACGATGTCGGCCGCGTCCACCGCCGGTGCCGCCGCGATGAAGAGGTCCGCGCTGCACAGGTCGTGGCCGTAGTGACGACGGTCGATGCCCATGGCCTTGCACAGCCGGCCCGGCCCGTTGCTGGCGAAGGGCAGTTCGCCGACGGGTTCGAGCGCGCGCAGCAGCACCGCGGTGCCCGAACCTTCCGCCTCGGTCACCACGTTCATGCAGTGGTGCATGCCGTAGATCAGGTATACGTAAGCGTGGCCCGGCGGGCCGAACATGGCCTCGGTGCGCGCGGTGCGCCCTTTCGATGTGTGCGCGGCCAGGTCCGCCGGGCCCAGGTACGCCTCCACTTCCACGATGCGGCCCACGTGCGTCGCCCCGTCCACCCGATGCACCAGCCATTGGCCCAGCAGGGCGCGGGCCACCTCCACCGTGTCGCGGTCGTAGAACGCACGCGGCAGCGGCGTGAGGCGGGCGGGCGCAGGCACGGCGATCAGACGCCGCGTGCTTCCAGCGCCGCGACCGCCGGCAGGGTCTTGCCCTCGCAGAATTCCAGGAACGCGCCGCCGCCGGTGGAAATGTAGGAAATGCCGTCGGTCACGCCGTACTTGTCCACCGCCGCCAGGGTGTCGCCGCCGCCGGCGATGGAGAACGCGGAAGACTCCGCGATGGCCTGCGCCAGCGCCTTGGTGCCGTCGCCGAAGGCGTCGAACTCGAACACGCCGACCGGGCCGTTCCACAGCACCGTGCCGGCATCCGTCACGATCTGCGCATAGCGCGCCGCGGTGGCGGGGCCGATGTCGAGGATCATTTCATCGCCGCGCACCTCGTCCAGCCCGCGCACGATGGGCGTGGCATCGGCCGAAAACGCCGTTGCCACCACCGCGTCCAGCGGCAGCACCAGGCGCTCGCCGGCCTCGGCAAGAATGGCGCGCGCGCTGTCCAGGAGGTCGGCCTCCATCAGCGAGGTGCCCACGCCGTGGCCCTGCGCCGCCAGGAAGGTGTTGGCGATGCCGCCGCCCACGATCAGCCGGTCCACCTTTTCCAGCAGGCTGGAAAGCAGGGTGAGTTTGGTCGAGACCTTGGAGCCGGCGACGATGGCCAGCAGCGGGCGCGCCGGATTCAGCAGCGCGCGCGTCAGCGCATCGAGTTCGGCCATCAGCAGCGGGCCGCCACAGGCGACCTTCGCCTCGCGGATCACGCCGTGGGTCGAGGCCTGGGCGCGGTGCGCGGTACCGAAGGCGTCCATCACGAACACGTCGCACAGCGCGGCGTACTTCTTCGCCAGCGCGGGATCGTCCTTGCCTTCGCCCACGTTCATCCGGCAGTTTTCCAGCAGCACGATTTCGCCGGGAGCCACGTCCACGCCGTCCACCCAGTCGCGCATCAGCGGTACCGGGCGGCCGAGGAGTTCCGACAGGCGTTGGGCCACCGGCGCGAGCGAATCGGCCTCGGAGAACACGCCCTCCTTCGGGCGGCCCAAGTGCGAGGTCACCATCACCGCCGCGCCCTTCTCCAGCGCCAGGCGCAGGGTCGGAAGCGCCGCGCGCAGGCGCTGCTCGGAGGTGACCTTGCCCGCGGCGACGGGTACGTTCAGGTCTTCACGGATCAGCACCCGCTGGCCGGAAAGATCGAGGTCGGTCATGCGCAGGATCGCCATGGGGCAGGCTCCGTGAGGGAAACCCGCATTGTCGCCGATCCCGCGCCGAAGCGTCAGGCCGGGCCACCTGAACGAAGCCGCCATCTTTGATCCGCATCAAGTGCGCACCCCGCCGCCGCTGGCAGACTGCGCCCCATGGCCACTCCTCTTTTCTTCAGCGACGAACTGCTGCAGCGCTACGACCGCCCCGGCCCGCGCTACACCTCCTATCCCGCCGCCCCGCGCTTCCACGAGGGCTTCGGCGACCGTGAGCTGCGCGAGCACATCGCGTTGAGCAACGAGGATCCGGTGCCGCACCGGCTCTCGCTCTACGTCCACATTCCGTTTTGCGAAAGCCCGTGCTTCTACTGCGGCTGCAACCGCATCATCACCCGCGACCACCGCAAGGGCGCCGCGTACCTCGCCGCGCTGGATCAGGAGATCGAGCGTGTCGGGCCGCTGTTCGACCGCGATCGCGAAGTCATCCAGCTGCACCTGGGCGGCGGCACGCCAAACTTCATGACTCCGGCCCAGCTCGGCGCGCTGCTCGACAGCCTTGGCCGGCACTTCAGCTTCAGCGCCACCGCCGACCGCGACTACTCGATCGAGCTCGACCCGCGCCACGTCACCCCGGACGAGATCGGCGAGCTGGCGCGGCTGGGCTTCAACCGCGCCAGCCTCGGCGTGCAGGACTTCGATCCGGTGGTGCAGGAGGCGGTCAACCGCATCCAGGGCGTGGAAATGACCCTGGACCTGATCCGCGCCTGCCGCACCCATGGCCTGCGCTCGGTCAACGTGGATCTCATCTACGGCCTGCCCAAGCAGACCGTGGAGGGCTTCGGCCGCACCCTGGATACCGTGCTCGAAGCCCGGCCCGACCGCCTGGCGATCTACGGCTACGCCCACCTGCCCGAAGTCTTCCGCGCCCAGACCCAGCTCAAGGCCGAGGATCTCCCCAGCGCCGCCACGCGCCTGGCGCTGCTGCGCCTGGCGATCGAGAAGCTCACCGCGGCCGGCTACGAGCACATCGGCATGGACCACTTCGCCCTGCCCGAGGACGAGCTGGCCAAGGCGCGGCGCAGCGGCAGCCTGCACCGCAACTTCATGGGCTACACCACCCATGCCGAGACCGACCTGATCGGCCTGGGCGTGAGCGCGATCAGCCATATCGGCGCCAGCTTCAGCCAGAACCCGCGCGACCTGGGCACCTGGGAGGCGCGCCTGGCGCACCAGCCTGACGCGCTGCCGGTGTGGCGCGGGCTGTCGCTGGATGCCGACGACCGCCTGCGTGCGGACGTGATCGGCCAGATCATGTGCCTGGGCGAAGTCGATATCCGCGAGGTCGAAGCAGGGCACGGCATCGACTTTCGCGAGTATTTCCGGGCGTCGCTGGCGCGCCTCGAGCCGATGGTGGCCGACGGCCTGGTCGAGATCACCCGCGAGCGCGTCCGCGCCACCCCGCGCGGCCAGCTCCTGCTGCGCCACGTCGCCATGGCCTTCGACGCCTACCTGCACGAACGCGCCGAAGCGATGGCGCCGGCGCGGTTTTCCAAGGCGATTTGAGTTACGGATCGCACGGGTACAGCGCAGGTCAACAAGGCTTTGAGAAAGCCTGTGTTCAGCATTCGGCAGATCTTTCTCGCGCTTTGTCAAAGGGCCGGGGCGGTGGGAAACGTCCTGCTGACGCTCGTAATGCTCTGATTTCGCTACTGAACAATGACCTGAGCAACGGTCTGTCTTCCGGTGCCCGGTGCCCTGCGCTCATGAAAACCGCGCCACGCTTGTAGCGTTCGCACGATTTTCCAAGTGGCCTGCGTCGCGGCGCGAGTACGATGACGCCAGTTGCTGCGAACAACATGCGCAGCAGCGGGTGAACGCAGTAGTCGGCAATCAATCCAGGAACAGATCCGGCAGCAGCGGCTGGCCCGGATCCACCGCGTAGCCGGAGAAGTCCGTCACTCCGGCTTCGCCTAGCACCTCTTCGTCGATCAGGAAGCGACCGGTGAAACCACGCGCCGGGCGCACCAGCACGGCGTGGGCGGCGTCGGCGACGATTTCGGGGGTGCGGCAGCCGCGCGTGTCCACGCCCGGGATCATGTTGAGCGCGTCGGTGGCGATGATGGTGCGCGGCCACAGCGCGTTGATCGCGATGCCGCGCCCGGCCAGCTCCGCGGCCAGGCCCAGGGTGACGAAGCTCATCCCCATCTTGGCGAGCGTGTAGCCGGTATGCGGTGCCCACCATTTGGGATCGAGCGAGGGCGGCGGTGCGAGCGTGAGCACGTGCGGGTTGGCGGCTTTCATCAAGTGCGGCAGGCACTTCTGCGTGACCAGAAAGGTGCCGCGCGCGTTGACCTGCTGCATCAGGTCGAAGCGCTTCATCGGGGTTTCGGCGATGCCCTTGAGCCAGATCGCGCTGGCGTTGTTGACGAGGATGTCGATGCCGCCGAAGCGTTCCACCGCGGCGGCGACCGCGGCCTCCACGCTGGCTTCATCGCGGATGTCGCACTGGATCGCCAGCGCCTGGCCGCCGGCTGCTTCCACCTCGGCCGCGGCGGTGTGGATGGTGCCCGGCAGCCTGGGATTGGGCACGGCCGACTTGGCCGCGATGACGATGTTGGCACCGTCGCGCGCGGCGCGGCGCGCGATCGCCAGGCCGATGCCGCGCGAGGCACCGGTGATGAAGAGGGTCTTGCCGTCGAGGGAGTTCATGGGGATGCCGTGAATGAAGCAGGAACACGCCGGCACTCTAGCCCAGAAGCCCGTACGCGGGTGCCTTCTATACTTCGCCGATGAATTCGCAGACGCTCGACGCGCTGATCGCCTGGGTCGGCCACCATCCCACCGCAGCAGGCGTTGCGATCTTCCTGATTGCGTTCTTCGACGCCGTGGTGATCCTGGGGTTCGTCGTTCCGGCCATTCCGCTGCTGTTCGCCATCGGCGCGTTCATCGGCTTGGGTACCCTGGATGGCCCGTACGCAATCGCCTGTGCCAGCGCCGGCGCGTTCGCCGGCGACGGACTGAGCTACCTGTTCGGCCGCCACTACGGCGATCGCCTGCGGCGGATGTGGCCGTTTTCGCGCTATCCGGGCTGGCTGCCGCAGGGCGAGGCGATGTTTCGTCGCCACGGGCTCAAGAGCATCCTGATCGCACGCTACGTGGGTGCGGTGCGGCCGCTGGTGCCGGCCATCGCCGGGATGCTGGAAATGCCGGCGCGACGCTATGTCCCGGCCAGCGCGGTGGCCTCGCTCAGCTGGGGTGCGGCGTTCCTGCTCGCCGGCTGGGCCTTTGGTGCCTCGATCGACCTGCTTGCCGCCGTCGCGGGGCGGCTGGCGATCGTGGTGGGCGCGCTGCTGGCGCTGCTGGCGCTGATTTATTTCACCGTTTACCAGACTTACAAGGTGCTGGCACCGCGCACCTCGCTGATCCTGTCGCGGCTGCTGCGCTGGTCGGTGCGGCATCCGGTGCTGGGGCGTTTTGCCAGCGCCCTGATCGATCCGCGCCGGCGCGAATCGTCTTCGCTGCTGGCGATGGCGATCCTTCTCATCGCCGGAAGCTGGGCCTTCTTCTCGGTGCTGCTGCTGGCCGCCGGCCACGACGACCCCACGGCGCTGGATCTGACGGTTCACCACCTGATGTTCGGCCTGCGCACCCCGCTGGCCGATGTGCCGATGGCGGTGCTGGCCAGCCTGGGCGACTGGCAGGTGCTCGTGCCCGGCGTCACCGTAGTGGCGCTGTGGCTGGGCTGGCGCCGGCGCTGGGTGGCGCTGGGGCACTGGATCGCCGCGTTCGTGTTTGCCCTGGCGGCGGTCTGGGTGCTGGATCGCCTGATCCAGGTGCCGCGCCCGCCGGCGGCCATGGCGGTGGCCGGCTTCGATTTCCCCTCGGCGCAGGTCACCATGGCGACCGTCGTGTTCGGCTTTTTCGCCGTGCTGATCGCGCGCGAGCTGCCCGGTCGCCGCCGGGCGTGGCCCTACGGCATCGCGGCCATCGCGGTGGCCACGATCGCCTTCGCGCGCCTGTACCTGGGCGCGCACTGGCTGACCGACGTGCTGGGCGGCATTTTCCTGGGCGTGGCCTGGATCGCGGTGCTGGGGCTGGCCTACCGCCGCCGCGCGCTGCGCTCGTTCTGGATGCGTCCGCTGGCGCTCGGGTTCTATCTGTGCGTGATCGGCGTCGGACTCTGGCACGGCCACCGCAGCGCGTCCGACATCCTGGGCCAGTTCGCACCCCCCGAGCTGCGCACCGGAATACGCGCCGATGCCTGGCGCGACGGCGCCTGGGCGGAGCTGCCGGCGCGGCGCAACGATTTCCTGAGCAAGCGCGCCTGGCCGATGAACCTGCAGTACGCCGGCCCGATCGGTCCGCTGCGCGATCGTCTGCAGGCCGCCGGCTGGGAACCCGGCCCGCCGGCGAACATCGAAACCCTGCTTGCCATCCTCGACAAGACCGCGACCCCGGACAGCCTGCCGGTGCTGCCGGCCTCCCACAGCGGGCATGGCGATGCCTTGCTGATGACCCGCCCCGGCCCGGAGCCTGACACCCGCTTCGTGCTGCACCTGTGGTTCGCGCCGCTGTCGCTGGCACCGGACGAAACGCCCGTCTGGCAGGGCGCGGTCGCACTGCTGCGCGTTGGTACCGAGCTTTCGATCTTCCGCCTCTGGCGCGTGCAGGGTGACGATGGCGCGGCGCTGGAGGCCGTGTCCGGCGATCTGCCGGATCTGCCGCAGCATCGCGTCGCGCGCGGCGAGGACGGCACCCGGGTGCTGCTGCTGGGGCCGGATCAGGCGCGCTGAGCGCGCGGAGCCAGGGCCGTTGCGGTCCTAGGGATCGTCCAGCACGCGCAGGCGGCGTTCGCCATCGCTCAGCCGCACCGCGACCTCCTGTCCGCGCGACAGCGAGGCGGCCGATCGCACGCTGCGCCCGTCGGCATCCAGCACGATCGCATAGCCGCGCTGCAGCGTCGCCAGCGGATTGACCGCGTTGAGCGCGCGCGCGAGCGCGGCCAGGCGCGTGGCCTCGCGCGCAAGGCGCAGGGTGATGCCGCGATGGTGCGTGTCGATGAGCCGCGCGCTGGCTGCCGCCAGCGCCTCCACGCGCGGCCGGGGGTGGACCGCGGAGAGACGCCGCACGAGCGGGCCGAACCGCGCCCGGCGCGCGGCCTGCGCCTGGCCGATGCCCAGCCCGAGACGGTGCCACAGCATGGCGAGGCGTTCCGCGCCGCGCTGCAGCCGGGCCAGCGGCTGCTGCGCACCCAGGCGGTGCTGCAGTGGATCCAGACGCAGCCAGCCGCGCTCGATCCCGCGCCGCACGGCGATGTCGATCTGCTCACGCAGGCGGTGCAGCCGCCGCCGCAGGTCGCGACCGTCGGGGCTGAGCAATTCCGCGGCGGCAGAAGGGGTGGCGGCGCGCAGGTCGGCGACGAAGTCGCTGATGGAGACATCGATTTCGTGCCCGATCGCACTGACCACGACGGTGCGCGCCGCCGCGATGGCGCGCGCCAGCGCTTCGTCGTTGAAGGCGGCCAGATCTTCCAGCGAACCGCCGCCGCGGGTGAGCAGGAGCACGTCGTAGCGCGCGCTGGCGTCCGCGCGCGACAGCATCCGCACGATCTCGGCCGCAGCCTGTGGACCCTGCACCGGCACCGGAAGCAGGTCCACTTCCAGCAGGCCGAAGCGCCGCCGCAGCACGGTCAGCACATCGTGTACCGCCGCGCCGCCGGGCGAGCTGAGCACGCCGATGCGGGCGATGCGCGCCGGCAGCGGCCGCTTGCGCGTCGCGTCGAACAGGCCTTCCGCGGCCAGCTGTGCCTTCAGTGCCTCGAACGCGCGCCGCAGCGCACCTTCGCCCGCTTCCTCCAGGTGGTCGACGATGAGCTGGTACTCGCCGCGCGGTTCGTACAGCGTGACCCGCCCGTGCGCGAGCACTTGCAGCCCGTCGACCGGGCGGAAGCCGAGCCGCTGGCTCTTGGGCTTGAACAGCGCGCAGCGCACCTGGGCGCGCGCGTCCTTGAGGGCGAAGTAGAGGTGGCCCGACGCCGGGCGGGAGACGCCACCCAGCTCGCCTTCGATCCAGACCTGGCCGAGCGCGTCCTCCAGCAGGCCGCGCGCCAGCGCATTGAGCTGCGCGGGTGCAAGGACCTGGCGCGGCGGGGCGGGAAGAGGCGGTGTCACTGTGGCGTACGGTGCGGCGTGGGCATGGCATGATTTTCACACGGAATCGAGAAAGTGTCCGCAAATACACTGATTCACAATGCCTTGTGCCGAGTCGCGACGCGCCCGGACTTGCGATCCGGCGCGCGTCGCGGGAAGCTGCGTCCTGTCCGTCGGCCTCGCCTGGAGCGCGCATGATCAATCCCTACCGCAGCCTGAGCGCGAACCTGCCGGAGCGCCTGCCCGCCGGTCGCGACGCGCTGCCGGCCGATGCCAAGCGGCTGCATGCCTGGGTCGATGCCCTGCCGCGTGCCAACCAGCAGGCCTATCTGCTCCAGCTGTCCGGCGCGCTGGACGCCTTCCACGCGCGCCAGCTCGAGGGCTTCACCCGGCTGGAGGTGATGGAGGTGCTGCGTACGCCGCTACTGGAGGCGATCACCCTGCTGACCAGCCGCCTGCAGGGCAGCAGCTTTCCGCTGGCCGGGAGCAAGGCCGAGACGGCCGCGCAGCTGATCCACCTGCATCGCCAGCTTGCGCTCGGCTATCGCATGGCGCTGGTGGAAGCCTGCGCCCCGGCCGGCAAGGTGCCGTTCCTGCGCGGCAGCACGGTGGCCGTGGCCCTGGTGCGTGCGGTCTACCACCACGTCCGCTGGCTGGCCACGAGCTACTTCCTGTATCGCTCGCCGGAACCGGACGTGTGGGCGCAGCTTTACGCGCTGGCTGCGTTCGCCAGCGCACGCGGCCTGGACGACAAGGCCGTCGAGGACGCCTCCGAGCGTCGCTCGCTGACGGTGGCACTGCTGCAGAACCAGGCGGTGCTGATGGCGCTGGCCAATCCCTACCGCTTCAGCCAGCGCGAGCTGGTGGAGCTGTGGTCGCTGTGCCGCGACGTGGCGGCGACGGTGGAGATGACCCCGCAGCGCTTTGCCGCGGCCGGCGTGCTGGCGATGATCGACACCGACCTGCCGCCGACCTTCGTTTCGCGCGCGCCCGATCCGGATGAAGGGGACATGCTGTGGATCGACCTGCGCAAGCTCGAGGCGCTGGTGCGCGGCACCCTCTCGCGCAGCGGCGAGGGCGGCGAGGCCGTGCTGCGGCTGTCGCGCGACTACCGCCTGACGGTACCGACCAGCCTGCTCGAACGCGCGCTGGAAGGCTGGAGCCAGGATGTGACCCGCGCCAGCCCGCGCCTGGAAGGAGGCTACGCGCTCGACACGATCGTGGGCCTGAGCGGCCTGCACTACCAGCTCGCCGGGGGCCAGGATTTCGACTCCTTCATGCGCGAAGTGCGCGGCGTCTCGGCGGTTTCCCTGAATCGGGCGTCCTGGGCCCAGGCCAGTGCCGATGCCGTGCACGCGACGCTGGCGAGCGCACGCATCCAGGACCAGAGCCTGGGCGGCTACCGGCTGCGCTGGGAGGCCGCGCAGGGCGTGCGTGCCCGCATCGGCGAACTGGTCGGGCTGGGCCTTCCGGCCGAGGGCGGTCCCTACGACTGGATGGTCGGCCTGGTGCGCTGGCTGCGCTACGACGAAGGCGGCATGGAGGCCGGCGTCGACCTGGTTTCCCGGCGCGCCCACGCGGTCGGCCTGCGCTCCCTGGACGAAGCCGGCGGCTCCGAGGCCCCGATCCGGGCGATCGGGCTGGCACCGCTGTCGGGCGAGGCGAGCGGCCCCGAGCTGTTCCTGCTGCCTGCGGTCAACGATGTCGACGCGCCCCGGCTGGAAGTGACGCGCAGCAGCGATCGCTGGGATGGGCCGGGCGCGAAAGGCTCCAACGTCTATGCCTGCGGCGCGCTGCGCACGCTGCGTCGCACCGGCGACTATCTGTTGGCGGAGGCCGACCGCGCCTGAGTCGTGCGTGCGACGGCGCGCTTGCGCGATAATGCGAGGCTGCGTGGCACCGTACCGGTGCCCCGTTCCTGCAGGTGAGGCATGAGCCGCGTATCCACTCCGATCCGTCATCGCACCCTCGCCGCCCGCGTGGGTGGTGTCGCGCTGGGCGGGGATGCACCCATCGTGGTGCAGTCGATGACCAACACCGACACCGCCGACGTCAACGCCACCACGCGCCAGGTGGCCGAACTCTGGCGCGCCGGCTCCGAGCTGGTCCGCATCACCGTCAACAACGCCGAGGCCGCCGCCGCCGTGCCGCGCATCCGCGACCGGTTGGCGATGATGGGCGTATCGGTGCCGCTGATCGGCGATTTCCACTACAACGGCCACCAGCTCCTCACGGATGAACCCGCCGCCGCCGAGGCGCTGGCGAAATACCGCATCAACCCGGGCAACGTCGGCTTCGGGCGCAAGCGCGACACCCAGTTCGCCACCCTGATCGAACTGGCCCTGCGCCACGGCAAGCCGGTGCGCATCGGTGCCAACTGGGGCTCGCTCGACCAGGACCTGGCGGCGCGCCTGATGGACGAAAACGCCGGGCGCGCCGAACCCTGGGACGCCGCCGCAGTGCTGCGCGAAGCGCTGATCCGCTCGGCGCTGGATTCGGCCGCGCGTGCGGTCGAGCTGGGCATGGCGCGAGAGGACATCATCCTGTCCTGCAAAGTTTCCGGCGTGCAGGATCTCATCGCCGTCTACCGCGACCTGGCGTCGCGCAGCGACTACCCGCTGCACCTTGGCCTGACCGAGGCCGGCATGGGCAGCAAGGGCATCGTGGCCTCGTCCGCGGCGCTCGCGGTGCTGCTGCAGGAAGGCATCGGCGACACCATCCGCATTTCGCTCACGCCCGAGCCGGAGCAGTCGCGCACCGCCGAGGTGATCGTGGCCCAGGAGCTGCTGCAGACCATGGGACTGCGCGCCTTCACCCCGATGGTGACCGCCTGCCCGGGCTGCGGGCGCACCACCTCCACCTTCTTCCAGCACCTGGCCAAGGTGGTGCAGGACCATGTGCGCGAAAAGATGCCGGTATGGAAACTGGCCCATCCCGGCGTGGAGAACCTGACCCTGGCGGTGATGGGCTGCATCGTCAACGGCCCCGGCGAATCGCGCCACGCCAACATCGGCATCTCGCTGCCCGGCACCGGCGAAGCGCCCGCCGCGCCGGTCTTCATCGACGGCAAGAAGGCCATGACCCTGCGCGGGGAAAACATCGCCGAGGAGTTCGTCGGCATCATCGACGGCTACGTGCGCGAGCACTACCGGATCGCGGGCGACTGATTCCGCGCAGTCTGCCTTGCGATAAAAAACAAAGGGCCGCATTTGCGGCCCTTTGCCTGTACTTGCGGGAAATGGCCGGAATCAGCCCTTCATCAGCTTCGCCAGGGTGCTGCCCAGGTCGCCGGGCGACTTGACCGTGGTGACGCCGGCTTTTTCCAGCGCCGCGAACTTGCCTTCGGCCGTGCCCGAGCCGCCCGAGGCGATCGCGCCGGCGTGGCCCATGCGCTTGCCCTTGGGGGCCGAGGCACCGGCGATGAAGCCGACCACCGGCTTGGTGACGTATTCGGCGATGAACTCGGCCGCTTCTTCCTCGGCGCTGCCGCCGATTTCGCCGACCATGATGATGCCCTCGGTCTGCGGATCGTCCTGGAACAGGCGCAGGGCGTCGATGAAGTTCATGCCCTGGATCGGATCGCCGCCGATGCCGATCACGGTGGACTGGCCGAGGCCGGCGCTGGTGGTCTGCTTGACCGCTTCATAGGTCAGCGTGCCCGAACGCGACACGATGCCGACCTTGCCCACGCTGTGGATGTGGCCGGGCATGATGCCGATCTTGCATTCGCCCGGGGTGATGACGCCGGGGCAGTTGGGGCCGATCAGCACCACGTCGTCGTAGCCGGCGAGCACGTGCTTGACCCGCAGCATGTCCAGCACCGGGATGCCCTCGGTGATGCAGACGATGACCTGGATGCCGGCGTCGGCCGCTTCCAGGATGGCGTCGGCGGCGAACGGGGGCGGCACGTAGATGACCGAGGCGTTGGCACCGGTTTCCTCGACCGCTTCGAGCACCGTGTTGAACACCGGCAGGCCGATGTGCTGGGTGCCACCCTTGCCCGGCGTGACGCCGCCGACGACCTTGGTGCCGTATTCCACCATCTGGGTGGCGTGGAAGGTGCCCTGCTGGCCGGTGAAGCCCTGCACGATCACCCGGGTGTTCTTGTTGACCAAAACGCTCATGGTGTTCGTTCCTCAGGCAGCGATCGCGGCAACGGCTTTCTTGGCGCCGTCGTTGATGTCGTCGGCCGGCGTGATCGCCAGGCCGGAGTTCTTGAGCAGTTCCTTGCCCTTCTCGACGTTGGTGCCTTCCAGGCGCACGATCACCGGCACTTTCACGTCCACTTCCTTGACCGCGGCGATGATGCCCTCGGCGATCATGTCGCAGCGCACGATGCCGCCGAAGATGTTGACGAAGATCGCCTTCACCTTGTCGCTGGAAAGGATCAGCTTGAAGGCCTCGGTGACGCGCTCCTTGGTGGCACCGCCGCCGACGTCGAGGAAGTTCGCCGGCTCGCCGCCTTCGAGCTTGATCACGTCCATCGTGGCCATCGCAAGACCGGCACCGTTGACCATGCAGCCGATGTTGCCGTCCATCGTGACGTAGTTGAGGTCGTGCTGGCTGGCCAGCACCTCGGTCTCGTCTTCCTGGCGGATGTCGCGCATCGCGGCGAGATCGGGATGGCGGTAGGTGGCGTTGTCGTCGGAATTGACCTTGCCGTCGAGCACCGCGAGGTCGCCGTTGGTGAGGATCGCCAGCGGGTTCAGTTCGACCAGCGACAGGTCCTTTTCATTGAACAGCTTGAACAGGCCGAGCATCAGCTTGGTGAGCTGGTTGACCTGCTTGGCGCTGAGGCCCATGGCAAAGCCGACCTGGCGGCACTGGAAGGGCTGCAGGCCTTGCACATAGTTGACGTGCAGGGTCTGGATCTTCTCCGGCGTTTCGGCGGCCACCTGCTCGATGTCGACGCCGCCTTCGCTGGAGGTGATGAAGGTGATGGACTTGGTGGAGCGGTCCACCAGCAGCGAGAGGTACAGCTCCTGGGCGATGTCGGTGGCCTGGGTCACCAGCACGGTGTCGATCGGCAGGGCGATGCCGGCGCTCTGGTAGGTGGCCATCTTCGTGCCGAGCATGGCACTGGCGTACTGCTTCACCTCGTCGAGGGTCCGGGCGAGCTTCACGCCGCCGGCCTTGCCGCGGCCGCCCGCGTGGATCTGGGCCTTGACCACCCAGAAGTCGCCACCGATGGCCTTGGCGGCCTCGACGGCTTCATCCGGCGTGCGTGCAACCTTGCCGGCCGGAACCGGAATGCCGAACTGGGCAAACAGCTCCTTGGCCTGATATTCGTGGAAGTTCATGCGTCACCCTGTGGGGAGGAGGGGGGAGGGGAAAGGCGGCCGAGCCGTCGTGCCGCGTCGCGCCTGAAAACGGCGGCGGGCCGCCCATTTTGATCGACCGACCCGGCAAAGGCAAAACGCGCCATACTGGACACCGGTATCGGCAGCCCCGTCGCGTCGGACGATGGGGAGGCGTCAGGACGAGGAAGCAGGCGCTATGAACGCAGCCGTGCGCGAGCTGAGTGAAGCGGACGACCGGGCCTATGCCGGCGACGAGTCGCTGCGGCGTGAACAGTACTTCTTCACCCTGTACCGCACCCTGGTCGCGGCCCTGTTCACGCTGCTGGCCTTTGGTTCGCTGCCTGACGAATGGGTCACGCTGAACCACCCGCGGCTGGCGGCCTGGACGGCGGCCGCCTACCTGGTCGCGGCGCTGCTGCTGCTGCTGCACGGGCGCAACTCGGGGCGTCCGCTGGCCGGTCAGGTGATCGTGGGTGTGGTGCTGGACGTGCTGGCCACGGTACTGATGGTGCACTCGGTGGCGCACCTGCAGACCGGCATCGCGATGGCGCTGATCGTCAACTTCAGCGCCGCCGCAGTGCTGCTGCCGCTGCGCACGACCCTGACGCTGGCCATCGCGGCGGGAGTCCTGCTGCTGGGCGAGTACCTGCTCTCGCGCGGCGACGCGGCCCTGGACAGCCGCACCCTGATCGAAATCCTGATCTGCGCGCTGGGCTACGTCGCCATGGCCAAGCTGGGCGACATGGTCGGCCGCCAGATGCGCGCCACCCATGTCCTGGCGCAGCAGCGCGGCGAAGAGGTCGCCAGCCTGGCGCAGATCAACGAACTCATCATCCGGCGCATGCGCACCGGCGTGCTGGTGGTGGACGTGGCCGGCATCGTGCACCTGCACAACGAGGCGGCCTGGCAGCTTCTCGGCCAGCCGCAGACGGATCGCCTGACCCTGGGCGATGCCGCCCCGGAGCTGGCGCAGCGCCTGTTCCAGTGGCGCATGGAGGATGACCGCAACGACGGCAAGCCGCTGCGCCTGGGGCCGGACCAGCTCGACCTGATACCGCGCTTTGCCGGGCTGGGCGTCAGCAGCGAGCTGTTCGTGATCTTCCTGGACGATGCCTCGATCCTGGCCCGGCGGGCCGAGGAAATGACGCTGTCCAACCTCGGCCGCCTTTCGGCCAGCATCGCCCACGAGATTCGCAACCCGCTGGCCGCGATCAGCTATTCCGCCCAGCTTCTGGAGGAGTCGCCGGACCTGCCGGAGGCCGACCGCCGCCTGGTGGAGATCGTGCTCAACCACTGCCAGCGCATGAACGGCATCATCGAGAACGTGCTGGCGCTCTCGCGCCGCGAGCGTTCGCGGCCCGAATCGATCGAAGTGACGCAGTGGGTCGCGCGCTTCGTCGACGAGTACAAGGCCGGGCACTACATCGACGCCACCCAGCTGCGTGCGGTGGCGCAGCCCTCCCGGCTCCTTGCGATGGTCGATCCCCAGCATCTGGATCAGGTGGTGAGCTGCCTGGTGCAGAACGCCATGATCCACGGGCACCTTCCCGGCGAGCCGGCGCGCATCACGGTGACGGCGCGACGCCTGCGCGAGAACGAGGCCATCGTGGTCGAGGTGCTCGATCGCGGGCCGGGCATCCCGCCCAAGGTGGCGAGCACGATCTTCGAACCCTTCGTCACCACGCACGAGCACGGCAACGGACTGGGGCTCTACATCGCGCGTCAGCTGTGCGAGGCCAACCAGGCCAAGCTCGAATATCTGCCGATGGCTGGCGGAAGCTGCTTCCGCATCACCTTGCCGCATGCGCAGCGGCTGGAAAACCTGCCCGGCATGAAGCCGGCGGGTTCCGCGATCAGCGCGGCAGCCGCGACCGCTCCACCACCCTGAATTCACCCTCGATCACGTTCGGATCGAGCGGGCGTCCCGGTGCCGGACGCGTGCCGGACAGGCGCAGCCACAGCCGCCTGATCGCATAGGCGGCCAGCACGACGGCCGCGATCAGGAGGCCGATGAGGCCGAAGAACCCGAGCAGCACCAGCCCGGTCAGGCCCAGCGCGAAGCGCGCCATCGGGTGGCGCGGAGGCTGGAACGAGAAGAACAGCGGTCGCATGGATCGATCCCCAGCGTGTCAGAATGAGCGGGTCGAAGACCCAGTATCGGGGTCGTTCCAGTCCACCACAAGTGACATCGGGTCTGCTTTGAGCCACGTTTTCCTTTCAGTCATCGACGCGCTGCCCGACGGCGGTGCGGCCGGCCTCGATGCCGAGGTGGGCGGCGAACCGTCGCCGCTGCTGGCGCTGCGCCGCGGCAACGAGGTGCGCGTCTTCCACAACGTCTGCCCGCACGCCGGCCGTCGCCTGGAGGTGGCCCCTGGCCGTTTCATCGTCGATGCCGACACCGTGGTCTGCGCCGCCCACGGCGCGTGTTTCACCATTCCCGCCGGCGACTGCATCGCCGGGCCCTGCCGCGGCCAGAGCCTGCGCGAGGTGCCGTGCGAGCTGCGGGATGGTGAAGTGTGGATTGATCCGCGCGGCTGACGCCGTTCCGGATCAGTCCGGAACGGCCTCGGCTTCCACCACGGCCGCCACCAGCGCGCCCAGCTCCAGCAGCCGCAGGTCGCTGCCCGGCAGGCCCACCAGCTGCAGGCCGATGCCATCGCCCAGCGGCAGCGCCAGCGCCGGACAGCCGGCGAGCGAGGCCAGGGCGGTGAAGTCGGCCAGGTTCGGGGGCTCGGGCGCATCCACCGCCGGCGGCGGCAGCGGCGACACCGGCAGCAGCAGGGCGTCGAAACGTTCGAACAGCCGCCGTACCCGGGCCACGTGCGCATCCAGGCGCAGGTCCGCGCGGGCGTAGTCGGCGGCGGATTTGCGCCGCGCGAAATCGAGCATCGCCGAAAGCGGCGGCGAAGCGGCTTCGAGCAAGGGGCCGTGCGCCGCCAGCAGCTCGGCTTCCATCATCAGCAGCGCGGCGCGGCGCGTGGCGGCGATGTCCAGCGCGGCGAGCTGGAAGGGCGATACCGACACCCGGCCCAGCAGTTCCGCGCAGCGGCCCAGGGCCGCATCGAACGCCGCGATCACCGCCGGCGCGGCACCGACGGCCGCGGCATCGGCCAGCACGCCAACCCGTAGCGTGGACGGATTCCAGTCCGGTGCGGCCAGGGCAACGCGGCGGCGGCGCGAGCGCGGGTCGTCCGGATCATGCCCGCACATCACCTGCAGCAGCGGCGCGATGTCCTCGGCGCTGCGGGCGATCACGCCGGGGCAGTCGAGCCGGCGCAGCGACGGGCGCAGGCCGCCGGAGGAAAGTTCGCCGTGGGTCGGCTTGAGCCCGACCACGCCGCAGAACGCGGCGGGAATGCGGATCGAGCCCAGCGTGTCCGATCCCAGCGCCGCGACCGCGTGACCGGCGGCCACCGCCACCGCGGAACCGGCGGACGATCCGCCGCTGGCGCGGCCGGGAAGCTGCGGGTTGGCCACGTCGCCGAAATGGGCGTTGCGTCCCACCGTACCCAGGGTGGCCTCGTCCAGGCTGGTCTTGCCCAGCAGCACCGCACCGGCACCGCGCAGGCGCGCGACGATGAAGGCGTCGCGCGCCGCCGGCGGTTCCGCGCCTGCGGGCAGCCCCAGCGTGGTCGGCATCCCGGCCACGTCGATGTTGTCCTTGATCGCCAGCGGCACGCCATCCAGCCGCCCCAGCGGCGCACCCGAGGCGCGGCGCGCGTCGGAGGCGCGCGCCGCGGCCAGCGCGCCTTCGCCATCGACGTGCAGCCAGGCGTTGAGGGCGCGGTCGCGTTCGATCGCGGCAAGAAACGCACGGGTCAGCGCCTCGCTGCTGACCTGGCCGGCGGCGAGCGCGTGCAGCACGCGGATCAGGGATGCCTTGCGCAGGGAGTCGGCGTCGTGGGCCATCGTGTGCGGACCGTGTCGGGAAACGCGCATGGTGCGGGTTTGCCCGCCCTGCCGCAAACCCGCACAATGCGGCGTTGCACCAACATACGCAGCCGAAGGGAAGCCAGCCGATGAGCGAGCGCGAGTTCATGGAGTACGACGTCGTCACCGTGGGTGGCGGCCCCGCCGGACTGGCCTTTGCGATCCGGCTCAAGCAGATCAGGCCGGAGCTTTCGGTGTGCGTGATCGAGAAGGCCAGCACCATCGGCGCACAGATCCTGTCCGGCGCGGTGATCGAGCCCGAGCCGCTCGACGCGCTCCTGCCCGGCTGGCGCGACAGCCCGCCGCCGGTCTGCATTCCCGCGACCGAGGACGAGTTCTGGATGCTGTCGAAAACCGGCGGCTTCAAATTCCCCTTCCTGCCGCCGGGCATGCGCAACCACGGCAATTTCATCGTCTCGCTCGGCGCGATGTGCGCGTGGATGGCACCGCAGGCCGAGGCGCTGGGCGTGGAGATCTATCCGGGCTTTGCCGCTGCGGACCTTTATTACAACGAAGACGGCTCGGTCGGCGGCGTGCGCATCGGCGACATGGGCGTGGCCAAGGACGGTTCGCACAAGCCCGGCTACACCCAGGGCATCGACATCAGGGCGAAGGTCACGGTGCTGGCCGAAGGCGCGCGCGGCCACCTCACCAAGCGCCTGATCGAGAAGTTCGGGCTCGACAGCGGCTGCGATCCGCAGGGCTATTCCATCGGCATCAAGGAGCTTTGGCAGGTGCCCGAGGAGCGCGTGACGCCCGGCAAGATCGTGCACGCCATGGGCTGGCCGGCCGACAGCCGCACCTATGGCGGCAGCTTCGTTTACCACTTGGACAAGGGCCGCATCGCGCTGGGCTATGTTTCCGGGCTCGACTACACCGATCCGCGCTACAAGCCCTGGGAAGCCTTCCAGCAGTGGAAAAACCACCCGCACGTCAAGGCGCTGCTCGAAGGCGGCAGCATCGTCTCGGCCGGCGCGCGCGCCATCGTCACCGGCGGTTGGCAGTCGCTGCCCAAGTGCGAAATGCCCGGCGCGATCCTGATCGGCGACACCGCGGGCCTCTTGAACGTGCCCAAGATCAAGGGCACCCACCAGGCGATCCGCTCGGCGATGCTGGCGGCCGAGCACCTCGCGGGCAGCGAACTGTCGCCGCAGGGCTTCGACGCCAAGCTGCGCGCCTCGCCCGCGATGGCGGAGCTGCGCACGGTGCGCAACGTCAAGCCCGGCTTCAAGCGCGGCCTGTGGTTCGGCCTGATGAACGCCGCCTGGGAAACGGTGGTCGGCGGGCGCTCGCCGTGGACCTTCAGGAACAAGGCCGACTGGACCACCCTGCACAAGCTGGGTGAGTACGAGGAGCCGCGGCGCGACTATGTCGAGCGCACCCTGCCGCCGCGCGATCGCCTCGCCGGGGTGTACTTCGCCGCCACCGAGCACGACGAGGACCAGCCGGTGCATCTGATCGTGCACAACACCGATGTGTGCGCGACGACGTGCCTGAAGGAATACGACAATCCCTGCACCCGCTTCTGCCCGGCCGGCGTGTACGAAATGGTCGATGACGGCACCGGCGGCAAGCGCCTGCAGGTCAACGCCGCCAACTGCGTGCACTGCAAGACCTGCGACATCAAGGATCCCTACGAGAACATCACCTGGGTCACGCCCGAGGGCGGTGCCGGGCCGAACTACCAGAACCTGTAGCCCGCAGCCGCGCGCATCGCGTGGCGACCGCCGCGGCGCACCGGGGCATCGTTCGGCCGGCGCAGGCGGCGGCTGAAACCAGCGCCGGGCCGCTGCCCGGCGTTTGGAGCACGTCCTCGGAACCGCCGCGATACAATCATGCCCCTGACCGGCGGCACGCGCCGCCACCCTGATTCCAACCCTTCAGGAACCCTGAAACCGATGAAGATTCTGGTCGGCTACAAGCGCGTGGTGGATTTCAACGTGCGTATCCAGGTCAAGCCGGACGGCTCCGGCGTGGTGACCGATGGCGTGAAGCTCTCGCCCAATCCCTTCGACGACATCGCGCTGGAAGAGGCGCTGCGGCTGCGCGAAAAAGGCGTGGCGACCGAGGTGGTCGTCGCCACCATCGCCCCGGCCGACGCCCAGCCGCACCTGCGCAACGGGCTGGCGATGGGTGCCAACCGCGCCATTCATGTCGTCGCCGATGGCGCGGTGCAGCCGCTCACCGCGGCGCGCGCCTTCCTCAAGCTGGTCGAGAAGGAGCAGCCGGACATCGTGCTGCTGGGCAAGCAGGCGATCGACGACGATGCCAACCAGACCGGCCAGATGCTGGCCACGCTGTGGGGGCGGCCGCAGGCCACCTTCGCCAGCAAGGTCGATGTGGCCGATGGCTGCGCCACCGTGGTGCGCGAGGTCGATGCGGGTCTGGAAACGCTGGAAGTGGACCTGCCGGCGGTGATCACCACCGACCTGCGCCTCAACGAGCCGCGCTTCATCAAGCTGCCAGACATCATGAAGGCCAAGAGCAAGCCGCTGGAAACCCTGGCGCTGGCGGATCTCGGCGTGGAATCCGGCGATTTCCTCACCACCACGAAGTACGAGGCACCCGCCGGCCGCAGCCGCGGCGTGATGGTCAAGGACGCGGCCGAACTGGTCGCGGCGCTGAAGGCCAAGGGTTTGCTGTAGGTCGGGGTTACACCCCCGACGCAACACCCGCCATCGACGTAGGGTGGAACCCGCGCAGCGGATTCCACCTTCCTGCAAGAACATTGGTGGAATCGCCTGCGGCGGTTCCACCCTACGGTTGCAATACAAGGGAGCCGACATGTCCAAAGTCCTGATCGTTGCCGAGCACCTGAACGGTGCACTCAACGCCTCGGCCACCGCCAAGACGGTGTCCGCCGCGCGCGCGCTGTCGCCGGAAAGCATCGATGTGATCGTGCTGTCCGACGCGCCCGATGCGATCGCGGCCGAGGCCGCGAAGATCGACGGCGTGGCAGCCGTCCTCACCGTCGCCCACCCCGCCAACGCCCACTCTGTCGCGGCGGTACTGGCACCGCAGATCGCCAAGGCGGCGGCCGGCTACAGCCACGTCTTCGGTCCGTCCACCACCTTCGGCAAGGATGTGATGCCCTGCGTCGCGGCGCTGCTGGGCGTGGCCCAGGTCAGCGACGTGATGGCGGTGGAATCCAGCCACGTCTTCAAGCGCCCGATCTACGCCGGAAACGCCATCGTCACGGTCGGCACCCCGGCCGACAGGCCGGTCGTCGCCACCGTGCGCGTGGCCTCCTGGCCCGCGGCGGGGCAGGGCGGCAGCGCCGCGGTGCGCGCTCTGGCGCTCGATGTGGCCCTGCCCACGCACACCCGCTTTGCGGGCCTGGCGGCGGGCAAGTCCGATCGTCCGGATCTGCAGAGCGCGGCGCGCGTGGTATCCGGCGGTCGCGGGGTCGGTTCGGCCGAAAACTTCCAGGTCATCTATCACCTCGCCGACCGGCTCGGTGCAGCGGTCGGCGCGTCGCGCGCCGCGGTCGATGCCGGCTATGTGCCCAACGAGCTGCAGGTCGGCCAGACCGGCAAGATCATTGCGCCCGAGCTGTACGTCGCGGTCGGCATTTCCGGGGCCATCCAGCACCTGACCGGCATCAAGGACGCCGGCACCATCGTTGCGATCAACAAGGATGGCGATGCCCCGATCTTCGAGATCGCCGACATCGGCCTGGTGGGCGACCTCTTCACCCTGCTGCCGGAAATCGAGGCCGCGCTGGGCTGAAATCGACCCGTTCGCGCGTTCCCGCAAGGCCCGCCGCGCGCGGGCCTTGCGCGTTTTGGCGTGCCGGCAGCGGGCCGCGCGGGCGGATCGCCGCACCCATTCCCTTTCATCGCGATGAAGCGATAGACTGCGCTGCTACGCCTTGCGCAAGGATTCCCGATGCCCGCGATCAGCCTCGAGTTCTACCCGCCCAAAACCGACGAACAGCGCGCCCAGCTGCATCGCGCGGCCGCGAAGCTCGCCGCGTATTCACCCGAGTATGTGTCGGTGACCTTCGGTGCGGGCGGTTCGACGCTGAGCTATACGCCCGAAACCGTCGACGCGCTGCGCGCCCGGCACGGCTTCGACGCCGCGCCGCACGTCTCCTGCGTCGGCGGCACGCGCGCCGAGCTGGCTGAACTCCTCGACAGCTACCGTGCCCGCGGCTGCCGGCGCATCGTGGCGCTGCGCGGCGATCTGCCCTCGGGCATGGCCAGCACCGGCGACTTCCACTACGCCAGCGATCTGGTCGAATTCATCCGCGTCCGCCACGGCGACTGGTTCCGCATCGAGGTGGGCTGCTATCCGGAAACCCATCCGCAGGCCGAGGACGCCTTCGCGGATCTGGCGCACTTCAAGCGCAAGGTGGAGGCCGGCGCGGACGCGGCGATCACCCAGTACTTCTACAACGCCGACGCCTACTTCCGCTTCGTGGACGACGCGCGCGCGCTGGGGGTTTTCATCCCCATCGTGCCGGGCATCATGCCGATCTCCAACTTCACCCAGCTCAGGCGCTTCTCCGAACTGTGCGGCGCGGAAATCCCGCGCTGGATGCAGCGCCGCCTGTCGGCCTACGGCGATGATGCCGCGAGCCTCAAGGCGTTCGCCGCCGATGCCGTGGCCGGGCTGTGCCGACGCCTGCTCGACGGCGGTGCGCCGGGGCTGCACTTCTACACCCTGAACCTCGCCCGGCCGACCCGGTCCGTGCTGGATCGGCTGGCCTGAGCGCAGACGGCGGGGCGCGATAAGCTGTGCCGATGAACAGGCATGCACGCTGGTTTGCTGTCCTCGTCCTCGCGCTGCTGGCCGGCAATGCCACTGCCGCGGTGCGGCGCTGCGTGGCCGAGGACGGCACGCTCATCTACACCGACCGCGCTTGCGAGCACTTCGATGCGCGCGAGGCGCGCACGGATCCGGTGCCCGACTCGGGCCTCCCGGCCACCAGCGCGGAAAGTGGAATCGACGGGAGCTCAGCGCCGCCGCCGCTGGCGTCCTACGGTCCGGTCGCCGCCGACTGCGCGCGCACGCCCGAGGCCCTGCTGATGAGCCTGCGCCACCTGCTGGACATGCGCGACGTGAACGGCCTGGCCGGCCTCTACCACTGGCCCGGCACGGGAAAGTGGAGCGCGCGTGCGGTGATGGACCGGCTGGAAATGATCGCGGCGCAGTCCGACGGCTCGGCCGAGCTGGTCTATCCCGAGGCCGCCTTCGTCGTGTTCGACCCGGAGGCCTATCCCGGCATCCCGCCGGAAGATCCCGAGGCGGTGCGCATCGGCGTGTTCCACGAGAGCGGGCTGAGCGAGCCTTCGCCGCCGCCGCTGGCGACGCTGGGGGTGGTCCGCCACGCCGGCTGCTGGTGGCTGCGCTTCTGAGCCGCGATCAGGCGTGGCCCGGTTCCGGGCCTGGTTCGAATTCCAGTATGGCGCGACTGCCCTGGCGATCCGTGCGCGGCTCCAGCCGCACGCGCCAGCCGTAGAGATCGCACAGCCGGCGGACGATCGCAAGGCCGATGCCGGCCCCCTTGCTGCCGGCCGAACTGCTGCCGCGGTAGCCGCGTTCGAAGAGGCGTTCGGCATCCTCGTGGGCTATGCCCGGCCCGCTGTCGGCGACTTCGACCCGGTCCGCCAGCACCGTCACCGCGACTTCGCCTTCGAGGGTGTACTTGCAGGCGTTGCCGATCAGGTTGTTGAGCGCCACCGACAGCACCGCCTCGGGCGCGTCGACGAAGACATCGCGCTGGCCGTCCACGCGCAGGCGCACCGGCTTGTTCAGCAGGTGCACGCGGTTGGCCTCGGCCTGGGCTTCGACGATTCGCCGCACGTCGCTGCGCCCGCTGCCGCGCTCGTTGCGCGAGAGCATCAAGAGCGCCGTGGTCAGGTCGGTGCTCTGCTGGGTGGCACGCTCGATGCGCAGCAGGCGCTGGCGCATCTTGTCGGAGAGATCGGGGGCGGCCAGCAGCAGTTCGGTGGCACCGCGGATCACCGCCAGCGGGGTGCGCAGCTCGTGGCTCACATCGGCGTTGAACTCGCGGTCGCGCGCGACCCGTTCGGTGAGCTGGTCGGCGTAGTCGTCCAGCGCCTGGGCGAGCTGGCCGACTTCATCCTGCGCGAAGTGCGGTGCCAGCGCGGTGCGCGCGACGTCGCCGCCAAAGCCCTCCACGCGCGCCGCAAGATCCGCCACCGGACGCATCACCCGGCGCGAGGACCACAGCCCGATCAGCCAGGCCAGCAGGGTGAAGGCCACCACGCTGACGCCCAGGACCGTCATCAGCTGCTGCGCGCTGAGCGCCTGGCGGCCGTAGCCGTACTTGATGTAGGTGACGATGTCCGGCGCGCGCGCCACGGCGAGCTTGAAGTCGGCATTGCGGCCGCGCGCATCCGGATCGCGCCAGTCGTGCACGCCGGACGGAAGATCGCGCCAGGCCAGCGGGATCTGCGGGCTTTCGGGCCGGAATGCGAACATCTCGATCTGCTGTTCCTGCAGGCCGTAGGCCGCGCTGGGCTCGGGATGGGCGCGCTTGAACTCCAGGTAGCTGGTCGCTTCCGCCCCCAGCCATGCACCGACGAGCTGGTTTTCGATGCGCGCGCGCAGCGCCAGGGTGGATGCGGCGAACAGCGCGGTGAGGCCGAAGCCCAGCAGCACGAAGGACGCCACGATGCGCGCGCGCAGACGCTGGCGCGGCATTGGTCGGTCGGGCATGCCCGTCACGGCGCGGCTCACGCGGACGGTTCGAGATCCACCAGCCGGTAGCCGATGCCGTGCCGGGTCTGGATCAGCGGTCGGCCAAAGGGCTTGTCAATGGCCGCACGCAGGCCGTGGATGTGCACGCGCAGGCTGTCCGAATCGGGCAGCTCTTCACCCCAGACGCGGGTTTCGAGATCCTGCCGCGTCACCACGGCGGGAGACGCCTCCATCAGCACCTGGAGAATCTTGAGCGCGGTCGGATTGAGCGTGATCGACGTGCCGGCGCGCACCACTTCCAGGGTATCGAGGTTGTATTCCAGATCCGATACGGTCAGCACGCGCGAATGGCTGCCGCGCCCGCGCCGCAGCAGCACGCTCAGGCGTGCATCCAGCTCCTGCAGTGCGAACGGCTTGACCAGATAGTCGTCGGCCCCCGATTCGAACCCGGCCAGCTTCTGCTCGAGCGCGTCGCGCGCCGTCAGCATGAGCACCGGCGTGTCCTTGTGCGCCTCCTGGCGCAGCTTGCGACACACTTCCAGCCCATCCATGCCCGGCAGGTTGAGGTCGAGGATGATGGCGTCGAAGCTGTCGACCACGGCGCGGTGCAGGCCGGTGATGCCGTCGGCGGCAAAATCCACGGTATGACCGCGGTCCTCCAGATAATCGCCGAGGTTGGCCGCGATGTCGGTGTTGTCTTCGATGACCAGGATGCGCATGGGATGTGTGCCGGGTGAGGGAGCCCGCCGCCAGCATAGCCGCATCACGCGGCCTCATGCCGTGCTGGATACCGAACGGCGGTGGAGCGCGGGCAACAAAAAGGCCCGCGGTCGCGGCGGGGGGACGCCGGTACACGCGGGCCGAAGGTGTTGCCCCGATTACCGCAATCTACCTGTCACGCAATCCTCAGGAGTGTCGAGGAAGATCCAGGTGGCGACAGGCTACGTGCGGCGGGCGAAGAAGATCGTTAAGGGGATTTCAGGGTTTCGTTAATCGGCCGCCGCGCGCGGCGCGGGCTGGTGCCGGCCGCCGGGTGCTGCGCGGCGTGCCGTGCGACGTGGCGGATGATTTCCGCCGCCACGTCCATTCCGCTCGCCGCCTCGATGCCTTCGAGGCCGGGCGAGGCGTTCACCTCCAGCACCAGCGGGCCGCGGTGCGAGCGCAGCAAATCCACGCCCGCTACTTCCAGCCCGACCGCCCGGGCCGCGCGCACCGCCGCATCCGCCTCGGCCGCGTCCAGGCTCGCCGCCTGCGCGCTGCCGCCGCGGTGCAGGTTGGCGCGAAACTCGCCGCTGCCGGCCTGGCGCTGCATCGCGGCCACCACACGTTCGCCTACGACCAGGCAGCGCAGGTCCGAACCACCGGCCTCGGCCACGAACTCCTGCACCAGGAAATCCGCCGACAGCCCGCGAAAGGCCTCGGTCACGCTGCGCGAGGCCTGCACCGTATCGGTGAGCACCACGCCCAGGCCCTGGCTGCCCTGATTGAGCTTGACGATGTGCGGCGGCGGCCCGAGCAGCGCGAGGAGGTCGGCGGTGTCGTCCGGGCTGTCGCCGGCCACCGTCAGCGGCATCCCCAGCCCGCAGGCCGCCACCAGCTGGTGACAGCGCAGCTTGTCGCGCGCGCGGGCGATCGCATCGCCGCCGTTGGGCGAATACACGCCCATCAGCTCGAACTGGCGCACCACCGCGGTGCCGTAGCGGGTGATCGACGCCCCGATGCGCGGGATCACCGCGTCGTAGCCGCGCAGGGCGCGGCCCTTGTGGTGCAGCTCGAACGCACCCGGGACGATGCGCAGGTAGCAGCGCAGCGGGTCGAGCACGCGCACCACGTGGCCCTGCGCGCGCGCCGCCTCGACCAGGCGGCGGGTGGAATAGAGCGCGGTGTTGCGCGAAAGGATCGCCAGCTTCACGCGGAGGCCTCGCCGTCGCCCAGGAGGAAGGTTCGCCCGGGATCCACGCACCAGTGCCCGGCGAGCGCCGCACGACCGATCAGCAGCCGATGGCGCAGCCCGTGCCGGTTGGCCAGCCCGATGTCCACCTCGTGCTCCCAGTCGCCCAGGCGCAGGCGGCTGCGGATGAAGATCCGCGACTCGCGCCCGCCGCCGGTGTCCGCCACCGTGCGTCGCCCCGCGATCGGCGCGCACAGCTCCCGCAGCGGAGCCTCCGGGGATTCGCGCAGCGCGAACGCCACCTGCGCGATGCCGTTTTCGACCCGCTCGCGCTGCCACTCGACGTGCAGCGCGCAGCTGCGCGCGCCGGTGTCGATCTTGGCCGCGATCCTGACCAGCCCGAGTGCGGGCAGGGTCGCCCACTCGCGCCAGCCCGTGACCGGCAGCTCGCCCGTCAGACGCATCGTGCCGCTCCGGCCGATTGGGGGGAGCAAAGTCTATCCGGCCGCCTGCGCGTCCCGCCAGCGCGCGCCGGTGCTCCCGGTTCAGTGGAACTGCATCACCTCGCCGTCGCGGTCGAACACCGCAAAATCGGCGACGCGGCCGTTGTTGATCGCGTTGACCATGAAGCGCAGCGGCTGGGCGGCCTCGTCGCTGCCGGGTGCGATGCCGCCGCGGCCGGCGAGCGCGCCGACGAAGACCAGGTCCCAGTCCTGCCCGGTGGCGGCGGACTCCTCGACAAGCGCGGCAAAGCCGGCCACCTCGCCCGGCACCTTGTCCACGCACAGGCAGGGCGAAATCGTGCCGCCTTCGCGCCGTTCGAAGCGCTCGCGCTGCTCAGGCGTGGCGTTTTCCGGCAGGCCGATGCGGGCAAAGACGAACAGCAGGCGCTGCGGTTCGGCCTGCTGCAGGGCGGCGTCCAGCAGGTCCTGGAAGCGGGTCAGGTGCATCGGCGGGTGCTCCGGCAGGGATCATGCGCGACGCGCGCGGCGATCCGGAGGCGACATGGTGCCTTGCCCCGGCCGTCCGTCAACTTGACGGTGGTCAAGCGCGGGCCTGCCGCATGCCGCTAGGATACGCGTGGGGCACCGGCACGCTGGTCGCCTCGACTCCAAGCCCGGCTGCCTGGGTCCTCGTGATACGGCAGACGGGCCGTGACCGCGCCGGAAACGGGGCGGCCACCGGGTCGGAACCGGAAACGGGTCGGCCTCCCGCGCTTGGACTGGAGCACAACATGGCAACCCTCGTGGACGGCTTCGGCCGCACGTTTCCCTATCTGCGGCTGTCGCTGACGGAAGCCTGCAACTTCCGCTGCAGCTACTGCCTGCCGGACGGCTACCAGGCCGATGGACGCCCCACCTTCCTGACGCTGGAGGAAGTTCGGCGGCTGGTGCGCGGCTTCGCAGCGGTGGGGATGCGCAAGATCCGCCTGACCGGCGGCGAGCCCAGCCTGCGCAAGGACCTGCCGTCGATCATCGCCGCCGTCTCGGCGACGCCGGGCGTGCAGAAGATCGCCCTGACCACCAACGGCTGCCTGCTGCCCCGGCACGTGCGCCTGTGGCGCGAAGCCGGGCTGACCGCGCTCAACGTCAGCCTGGACAGCCTGCAGCCGGCGCGATTTTCCGCGATCACCGGGCACGACCGCTTCGATGAGGTGATGGAAGGCATCGAGATCGCGCAGGGCCTGGGCTTCGCTGCGGTCAAGCTCAATGCGGTGCTGCTGCGCGGGCTGAACGACGACGAGCTGCCGGCGTGGATGGACTTCCTGCGCGACCGCGATGTCGCCATCCGCTTCATCGAGCTGATGCGTACCGGCACCAACCTGGCCTATTTCGAGCGCCACCACTATCGCGCCGAGGCGCTGGAGCAGCAGCTGATCGATACCGGGTGGATGCTGCGCCCGCGCGCACCCGACGCCGGCCCGGCGCGCGAATACGCGCACCCGGACTATCGTGGACGGATCGGCATCATCGCCCCGTACTCCAAGGACTTCTGCGCCGGCTGCAACCGCCTGCGCGTCACCGCGCGCGGCGACCTGCGGCTGTGCCTGTTCGGCGATTTCGGCATCCCGCTGCGACCCTTGCTGCAGTCGGACGACGACCACGAGGCGCTGGCCGCGCGCATCGCCTCCCAGCTCGGCCTGAAGGCCGCCGGCCACGGCCTGCACCAGGGCAACACCGGCATCACTCCGCACCTGGCTTCGATCGGTGGATAGGCAGGCACCCATGACGACGCAATCCGACGCGGCTTTCCACATGGCCGATATCCGCAACAAGCGCCCGACCCGCCGGCGCGCGGTGGCGGTGGGCGAATTCCTGCCCGGTGCCGAAGCGTTCGCCACCGTGGTCGAGCGCCGCTTGCCCAAGGGCGATGCGCTGGTGATGGCGGAAATCGCCGGCCTGCAGGGGGCCAAGATGGCCTCGCAGCTGATGCCGCTGTGCCACCCGATCTCGCTGGAGCTGGTGCGCGTGCGCTGCGTGCCGGTGCCGGCGCGCCACGCCATCCGGGTGTACTGCGAATGCGCGCTGGAGGCCCGCACCGGGGTCGAGATGGAAGCGCTGGCCGGGGTCAATGCGGCCCTGCTCACGCTCTACGACCTGACCAAGCCGGTGCAGCCGGCGCTGACGATTTCCGGCATCCGCCTGCTGTTCAAGGAAGGCGGCAAGAAGGGGCTGTGGGTGCATCCCGACGGCATGACGGACGACGAGCGCGCGCACTACCGGCCGCACGGCCTGGCCCGCCTCGACGGCGTGCCCTGTGCGGTCATCACCCTGAGCGACCGCGCCAGCTCCGGCGACTACGAGGACCGCTCCGGCCCGGTGCTGGTGGGAGGGCTGCGCAAACTCGGTGCCGAGGTCGGCCACATCGAAGTACTGCCGGATGGCATCGATCCGCTGGCCGAACGCCTGCGCGCGCTGGCCGCCAAGGGCGTGCGCCTGTGCCTGTGCAGCGGCGGAACGGGCCTGGGTCCGCGCGACGTGACCCCGGAAGCACTGCGGCGGGTGGCCGATCGCCCGGTCGACGGTCTGGCCGAAATGCTGCGCAGCGAAAGCGCGAAACACACGCCGCTGGCCTGGCTCAGCCGCGCCGAGGTGGTGCAGATCGGCGGCATGCTGGCGTTCGCGCTGCCGGGCAGCCCGCGCGCGGCGCAGCAGTGCATGGACATGCTCAGCCCGCTGCTGGCGCACGCGCTGGCGATGCTCGACGGCAGGCCGCACCCGTGATCGGCTACGACGAGGCGCTGGCGCTCATCCTGCGCGAGGCGAAGCCGCTGCCGGTGGTGCCGCGCACGCCGGTGCCGGGGCAGGTGCTGGCCGAGCCGGTGCACAGTAGCGAAGACTTGCCGCCGTTCGACAATTCCGCGATGGACGGTTTCGCCCTGCGGGTGGGCGAAGCCGGCGCGGCGGCGGGTGCCGAGTTCGACGTGCTGGGCGCGCAGGCGGCAGGCGACGCGCAGGCCGCAGCGCAGGGTGGGGCGTGGGAAATCATGACCGGCGCGCGCCTGCCGGATGGGCTCGACGCGGTGATCCCGGTCGAGCAGGTCGAAGTGCTGGCCCGCGATGGCGATGGCAAGCCGGCGCGCATCCGCCTCGCCGCTGCGGTGCCGCGCGGCCAGCATGTGCGCCGGCATGGCGAGGACGTGCGCAAGGGCGACCGCTTCCTTGCCGCAGGTACCCGCCTGGATGCCCCGCAGCTGATGCTGCTGGCCGCGCTGGGCGTGCCGCTGGTCGACGTGCACGCAACCCCGCGGGTGGCGCTGATCAATACCGGCCGCGAGCTGGTGGACGATCCCGCGCGGCCGCTGGCCTCGGGCGAAATCCGCAACAGCAACGGTCCGTACCTGGCGCAGCGGATCGAACAAGCCGGTGCCGAACTGGTGCTGCGCCAGACCGTGAGCGACGAGGTGGATGCGTTCTTCATCGCGATGGAAGAGGCGCGCTCGGCCGGTGCCGAACTGGTGCTGAGCACCGGCGCGGTGTCGATGGGCCGCTACGACTTCATCCCCGACGCGCTGCGCAAGCTCGGCGCGACCATCCATTTCCACAAGGTGGCGATCCGCCCCGGCAAGCCGCTGCTGTTTGCCACCCTGCCCAACGGCGCGCTGTTCTTCGGCCTGCCGGGCAACCCGGCGTCGAGCGCGGTGGGGCTGCGGTTTTTCGTGGAGCCGGCGCTGCGCGCGATGCTGGGCCTGGCCCCCGAGCGCGCCCTGCGCCTTCCGCTGCGCGGCGGCCGCCGCGCGCATCATGCCCTGCGCGTCTTCCTCAAGGCGCGGGTGGAACTGGATGCACACGGACGCCTGTGGGCGCAGGCGCTGCCTGGCCAGGAGTCGTTCCGGATCGCGCCGCTGGCGCAGGCCAATGCCTGGGTCGTGATCGATGGAGGCGCAGGTGACCTGCCCGAAGGCGCGCCGGTGGAGGTCTGCGGCCCCGGGCACCTGCTCGGATTGACGCTGGAAGGAGTACAGCCGTGAAGGTGGAAGTGAAGCTGTTCGGCGCGTTCCGCGACCATCAGGCCGATGGCCGCGTCACCCTGGACCTTGCCGAGGGGGCCCGCGTCGGCGACGTGCGCCACGCGCTGGAGGCCTATGCCGGCGCGCACTGGCCGGGGTTCTGCCCCAAGCTGCTCGGGTACTCGGCGTTCGCCAGCGAAAAGGCCGTGCTGCGCGAAGCCGATCCAATCCCGGACGATGGCCGCATGGCGGTGCTGCCGCCGGTCAGCGGAGGCTGAGCGTGGACGCCCATCGGCTGATCGTGCGCGACATCGCCGAAGGCGGGCTCGATCCGGCCGCGGCGCTGGATTTCGTGTCCGACCCCGGTTTCGGCGGCATCGCGATGTTCGTTGGGCGGGTGCGCGACCTCAACCACGGCCGCGCGGTGCTCGGGGTCAGCTACGACATGTTCGTGCCGCTGGCGCTCAACGGTTTCGCCGAGATCGCGGCCAAGGCCGAGCGCGACTTCGATGGCAGGCTGAAGCTCTACATCGGCCACGCCAAGGGCCGCCTGGGGATCGGCGATGTGGCGATGGTGGTGGTCGCCGGCACCCCGCACCGCGACGAGGCCTTCCGCGCCTGCCGGCAGGTGGTCGAGGCGGTCAAGCACAGCAGCCCGATCTGGAAGCAGGAGCACTACACCGACGGCGACAGCATCTGGAGCGAGGGCTGTTCGCTGTGCGAGCGTGAGGAGGCGGCCCCGCTGCATGAAGGGCATGCGCACTGACGCGCCCTGGACGGGCGTACTGCTGGCCGGCGGCCGCTCGCGCCGCATGGGCCGGGACAAGGCCGGGCTGGTCTGGAACGGACGCACCCTGCTGCTGCACCAGTCGCAGTTGCTGATGGACGCCGGCGCGCAGCGCGTGGTGGTCAGCGGTGACTATCCGCAGGCACAGGGCATCCCCGACGCCGTGTCCGACCAGGGACCGCTGGGCGGCCTCCTCGCGGTCAGCGCCGTGCTGGAGGACGGACCGCTCGTGGTGCTTCCGATCGACATGCCGCAGGTCGCGCCCGCGCTGCTCGCCGCGCTGGCGCAGGCCCCGGCGCGCTGCGCGCACTATTGCGGCCACGTCCTGCCGCTGCGGCTGGCGCTGGACGCGGCGCTGCGCGCCTGGCTCGCGCAGAGCCCGCAGCTTCCGCCGGAGCAGCGCTCGCTGCGGGCGCTGCATGCGGCCTGCGGCGGCACCATCCTGCCGCTTGCGCCGGGCGATGTGCGCTTGCTCGCGAACTGCAACACGCCGGACGAATGGGCGGCGCTGGCATCATGAAGATCCAGATCAACGGGCAGCAGCTGCGCTTCCGCATCGACGAGGACGCCCTGGCCGAACTTCTGGACAGCGGCCATCTGACCCGCAGCAGCCACCTGTCGCCGGGCGTTCGGCTGGTCCAGCGCATCGTTCTGGGGGACGCGCCGGACGGAGCGGCGCTGCAGGTTGAGCCGGGCGCGTGGAGCCTGCGGCTGCCGCGCGCGGATCTTCTGGACTACGTCGCGCGCCTCCCTTGCCGCGAAGGTCTGGAGTACCTCTTGCCCGGCGCTGCCCCCGATGCGCCGCTGCGCGTGGGCATCGAGGTGGACGTGCGCGACAGCGTGCGCCGCCGCGGCCCGCGTCGGCGCGGCGCCGGAACCGCGCCCGATCCGACGGCGGAGTGAGTCGCGCGCGGCGTGAGAACCGCTGGTGCACGGGAAATCTGCTGCCGATTTCGGAGAAATTGACGTCAGTCAAACGGTGAATCAGCACTCGGACCAGTATGCGTGGTCGCGGCGGGTGCGCCAGTCGAAGCCTGACGGCCAGTCTCACGACGCCCTGCCGCGTCCGTCTGCCGAGAGGGTTTCCCGATGAGCTATTTCCTTGACCGCCTGCAGTTCTTCAAGCGCCAGGCGGAACCGTTCGCCGACGGCCACGGTTTCACCAAGACCGAAAGCCGCGACTGGGAGAACGGTTACCGTGCGCGCTGGCAGTACGACAAGATCGTGCGCTCCACCCACGGGGTGAACTGCACCGGCTCCTGCAGCTGGAAGATCTACGTCAAGAATGGCCTGGTGACCTGGGAAACCCAGCAGACCGACTACCCGCGCACGCGCCCCGACCTGCCCAACCACGAGCCGCGCGGCTGCCCGCGCGGTGCCAGCTATTCCTGGTACCTGTACAGCGCCAACCGGCTGAAGTACCCGCTGATCCGCGGCGCGCTGCTGCGCATGTGGCGGCAGGCGCGCAAGACCATGGCGCCGGTGGACGCCTGGGCCAGCATCGTGGAAGACCCGGCCAAGGCGGCGGACTACAAGTCGCGCCGCGGCATGGGCGGTTTCGCGCGGGTGCGCTGGGAGGAGGCCAACGAGCTGATCGCTGCCTCGAACCTTTACACGGTGAAAAAGTACGGCCCCGACCGTGTGGTCGGGTTCTCGCCGATCCCGGCGATGTCGATGGTGTCCTACGCCTCCGGCGCGCGCTACCTGTCGCTGCTCGGCGGCGCCTGCCTGTCGTTCTACGACTGGTACTGCGACCTGCCGCCGTCGTCGCCGCAGGTGTGGGGCGAGCAGACCGACGTGCCGGAATCGGCCGACTGGTACAACAGCCGCTACATCATCGCCTGGGGCTCCAACGTCCCGCAGACCCGCACGCCCGACGCGCACTTCTTCACCGAGGCGCGCTACAACGGCACCAAGACGGTGGCGATCACCCCGGACTATTCCGAGGTCGCCAAGCTCACCGACCACTGGCTGCATCCCAAGCAGGGCACCGACGCCGCGCTGGCGTTCGCGTTCGGCCACGTGATCCTGAAGGAGTTCCACGTCGACCGGCCCTCGCAGTACTTCACCGACTATTGCCGGCAGTACACCGACATGCCGCTGCTGGTGCGGCTGGAGCGGCGCGACGATGGCCGGCTGGTGGCGGGGCGTTACCTGCGCGCCTCCGACCTCGGCGGGCTGGGCGAGGCCAACAATCCCGAATGGAAGAGCCTGGCGTTCGACGAGACGACCGGTGCCATCACCGTGCCGAACGGCTCGGTCGGTTTCCGCTGGGGCGAAAAGGGCAAGTGGAACATCGAGGAAAAGGACAGCGCCGGTCGCGAGACGCGCCTGCGGCTGAGCTTCAAGGACGCCCATGACGGCATCGAGGCGGTGAGCTTTCCGTACTTCGGCGGCATCGAGCACGAGAAGTGGACCGCCGCCAAGTTCGAGGACGTGCTGGAGCGCAACATCCCGGTGCGCAGGCTGCAGACCGCCGATGGCGCGGAAACCCTGGTCGCCACGGTGTACGACCTGCTGCTGGCGCAGTACGGCGTGGACCGCGGCTTCGGCGGCGGCAACGTGGCCACCAGCTTCGACGACAACCTGCCGGGCACCCCGGCCTGGCAGGAAACGATCACCGGCGTGCCGCGTCTGGACGTGATCGAGATCGCCCGCGAGTTCGCCCGTACCGCCGACAAGACCCGTGGCCGCAGCATGATCATCGTCGGCGCGGCGATGAACCACTGGTACCACAACGACATGAACTACCGCGGCCTGATCAACATGCTGGTCATGTGCGGCTGCGTGGGCCAGACGGGAGGCGGCTGGGCGCACTACGTCGGGCAGGAAAAGCTGCGCCCGCAGACCGGCTGGCAGCCGCTGGCGTTCGCGCTGGACTGGAGCAAGCCACCGCGCCACATGAATGGCACCTCGTTCTTCTACTTCAACTCCGACCAGTGGCGCTACGAGAAGCTGGACGTGAAGGAGATCCTGTCGCCGCTGGCCGATCCGTCGAAATTCACCGGCTCGATGGCCGACCTGAACCTGCGCGCGGTGCGCATGGGCTGGCGGCCCAGCGCCCCGCAGCTGGACCGCAATCCGATCGAGGTGGTGCGCGAGGCCGAGGCGGCCGGCGTGGCGCCGGTCGACTACGCGGTGGCGCAGCTGAAGTCCGGCGCGCTGGACTTCGCCTTCGCCGATCCGGACGCGCCGCAGAACTTCCCGCGCAACCTCTTCATCTGGCGCTCCAACCTGCTGGGCTCGTCCGGCAAGGGCCATGAATACATGCTGCGCCACCTGCTCGGCACCCGCCACGGCGTGCAGGGCAAGGACTTGGGCGAGCGCGGCGCGACCAAGCCCGAGGAAGTGAGGTGGCGCGACGAGGCACCCGAGGGCAAGCTCGATCTGCTGGTCACGCTCGACTTCCGCATGTGCACCACCGCGCTGTATTCCGACGTGGTGCTGCCCACCGCCACCTGGTACGAAAAGAACGACCTCAACACCTCCGACATGCACCCCTTCATCCATCCGCTGTCGAAAGCGGTGGATCCGGCGTGGGAATCGCGCAGCGACTGGGACATCTTCAAGGGCATCGCCCGCACCGTCAGCGAGCTGGCGCCCGGCGTGCTGGAGGTGGTCAAGGACCTGGTGCTGGTGCCGACCCTGCACGACACCCCCAACGAGCTGGCGATGCCGCTGGGCGTCACCGACTGGAAGAAGGGCGAGTGCGAGGCGATCCCCGGCAAGACCATGCCGTCGATGGTGGTGGTGGAGCGCGACTACCCCAACCTCTACAAGAAGTTCACCTCGCTGGGCCCGCTGCTGGACAAGCAGGGCAACGGCGGCAAGGGCATGAACTGGGATACGAAGGACGAGGTGCACTTCCTCGGCGACCTCAACCAGCGCGTGCGCGAGGAGGGCGTCAGCCACGGCCGGCCGCAGATCGATTCGGCCATCGACGCCTGCGAGGTGATCCTGCACCTGGCACCGGAAACCAACGGCCACGTCGCCGTGAAGGCGTGGGAATCGCTCGGCACCTTCACCGGCCGCGACCACAGCCATCTCGCCGTCGGCAAGGAGCACGAGGCGATCCGCTTCCGCGACATCCAGGCGCAGCCGCGCAAGATCATTTCCTCGCCGATCTGGTCGGGGCTGGAGGATGAGCACGTCAGCTACAACGCCGGCTACACCAACGTGCACGAGCTGATCCCGTGGCGCACCCTGACCGGTCGCCAGCAGTTCTACCAGGACCACGAGTGGATGCTGGCCTTCGGCGAGGGCTTCATGCAGTACCGCCCGCCGGTGGACACCAAGACCATCGCGCCGATGCTCGGCAAGAAGCCGAACGGCCACAAGGAGATCGTGCTGAACTGGATCACCCCGCACCAGAAGTGGGGCATCCACAGCACCTACTCCGACAACCTCATCATGCAGACGCTCTCGCGCGGCGGGCCGATCGTGTGGCTCAGCGAGGACGATGCGCGCGAGGCGGGGATCGAGGACAACGACTGGATCGAGCTCTTCAACGTCAACGGCGCGATCGCGGCCCGCGCCGTGGTCAGCCAGCGGGTGAAGCCGGGCATGGCGATGATGTACCACGCCCAGGAGCGCATCATCAACACGCCCGGTTCCGAGATCACCGGCACCCGCGGCGGCATCCACAACTCGGTGACGCGCGTGGTGCTCAAGCCGACCCACATGATCGGCGGCTACGCCCAGTATTCCTACGGCTTCAACTACTACGGCACCGTCGGCACCAACCGCGACGAGCTGGTGGTGGTGAGGAAGATGGACAGGATCGACTGGCTGGATGGCGAGCCCGTGCCTGCCAATGCCCGGGAGGTGGTGTGATGAAAGTCCGCGCACAGATCGCGATGGTGCTGAACCTGGACAAGTGCATCGGCTGCCACACCTGCTCGATCACCTGCAAGAACGTCTGGACCAGCCGCGAAGGCGTCGAGTACGCCTGGTTCAACAACGTCGAGACCAAGCCCGGCGTCGGCTATCCCAAGGAGTGGGAAAACCAGGACAAGTGGAACGGCGGCTGGGTGCGCACCCGCGCCGGCAAGCTCGTACCCAAGGCCGGCGGGCGCTGGCGGATGCTGGCCAAGATATTCGCCAACCCCGACCTGCCGCAGATCGACGACTACTACGAGCCGTTCGACTTCGACTACCAGCACCTGCACGAAGCCCCGGACGTGAAGCACCAGCCGACCGCGCGCCCGCGCTCGCTGATCTCCGGCGAGCGCATGCAGAAAATCCACTGGGGACCGAACTGGGAGGAAATCCTCGGCACCGAATTCGCCAAGCGCAGCAAGGACAGAAACTTCGACGGCGTGCAGAAGGAGATCTACGGCGCGTTCGAGAAGACCTTCATGATGTACCTGCCGCGGCTGTGCGAGCACTGCCTCAACCCGGCGTGCGTGTCGGCGTGCCCCTCGGGCGCGATCTACAAGCGCGAGGAGGACGGCATCGTGCTGATCGACCAGGACAAGTGCCGCGGCTGGCGCATGTGCGTGTCGGCCTGCCCGTACAAGAAGATCTACTACAACTGGAAGACCGGCAAATCCGAGAAGTGCATCTTCTGCTACCCGCGCATCGAGATGGGCGAGCCCACGGTGTGCTCGGAAACCTGCGTCGGCCGCATCCGCTACCTCGGCGTGCTGCTGTACGACGCCGACCGCATCCAGGAGGCCGCCTCCGTGCCGGCCGAGAAGGACCTGTACCAGGCGCACCTGGACATCTTCCTCGACCCCAATGACCCGGCGGTGATCGAGGCCGCGCGCAAGGAAGGCATCCCCGACAGCTGGCTGGAAGCGGCGGTGAACTCGCCCACCTACAAGCTCGCCATCGACTGGAAGCTGGCGCTGCCGCTGCACCCGGAATACCGCACCCTGCCGATGGTCTGGTACGTGCCGCCGCTGTCGCCGATCCAGTCTGCGGCCGAGCGCGGCCGGGTGGGAATGAACGGCGAACTGCCCGACATCGCCTCGCTGCGCATCCCGGTGCGGTATCTGGCCAACATGCTGACCGCCGGCGATGAAGCGCCGGTGGTGCGCGCGCTGGAGCGGATGATGGCGATGCGTGCCTGGCGGCGTTCGCTGAACGTGGACGGGGTCGAGGACCACGCCGTGCTGAAGCAGGCCGGGCTGACCGTGGCCCAGGCCGAGGACATGTACCGCTATCTGGCCATCGCCAACTACGAGGACCGCTTCGTGATTCCCTCGGCGCACCGCGAATACGCCAACGACGCCTTCGGCGAGCGCGGCGGCTGCGGCTTCACCTTCGGCAACGGCTGCAGCGGCGATTCGCCGGCGGACCTCTTCGGCCAGCGCAAGACCACCAGCTACGCGGTGCATCCGAACCGGCAGGAAAAATCGCTCGAGGTGACCCGATGAGCCTGCTCAAGCTCATCGGCGTACTGCTCGACTATCCGCGGGACGCGCTCTGGGAGCACGGTGAGGAACTCCTCGCCGCGGCGCAGGATGACGCCCTGCCGCCGGCGCGCCGGATGGCGCTGGTGCAATACGTGCGCGACCTGCTCGCCACCGAGCCGCTCGAGGCGCAGGAGCGCTGGCTGGCGCTTTTCGATCGCGGCCGGTCGATGAGCCTGCTCTTGTTCGAGCACATCCACGGCGAATCGCGCGATCGCGGCCAGGCGATGGTCGACCTGATCGAGGCCTACCGCAGGAACGGCTACGAGCTGTCCGCGCGCGAGCTGCCGGACTACCTGCCGCTGCTGCTGGAGTACCTGGGCCAGCGTCCGCCGGAGGAGGCGCGCGACTGGCTGCAGCACGTCAGCCACATCATCGGCCTTCTGGCCGCGCGCGCGGGCGAGCGCGGCAGCAGCCACGCCGTGCTGCTCGAAACCCTGGTGGAGTACGCCAGCGGTGCGGTCGATATCGATGCGCTGCGCCGCCGCGCGCGGCAGGAGCCGCGCGACGACACGCCCGAGGTCATGGACCAGCTCTGGGAGGAGGAGGCGGTGCGCTTCGGCACCGAGGCCCCCGCCCAGGACTGCGATCCTTCCGCCACCCGCGCGCCGCGTCCGGCGGCCGCGCCCAGCCATGCCAACCCGCAGGTGCAGCCATGAGCTACGTGGATACCTTCGCCTTCCAGATCTACCCCTACATCGCGCTCGCGGTGTTCTTCATCGGCAGCTGGGCGCGCTTCGACCGCGCCATGTTCACCTGGCGCGCCGGCTCCAGCCAGCTTTTGTCCGACAAGGGCATGCGCTGGGGCAGCAACCTCTTCCACATCGGCATCCTGGCGATCCTCGCCGGCCACCTCGTCGGCCTCCTGACGCCGCACTGGGTATACGAGCCCTTCATCACCGTGCCGCAGAAGCAGCTGCTGGCGATGGTGGTGGGCGGCGCGTTCGGCGCGGTCTGCCTGGTCGGCATCAGCATCCTCACCCTGCGCCGGCTGACCAATCCGCGGGTCAGGGCCACCGGCACGTTCGCAGATACCGCGATCCTGCTGCTGCTGTTCGCGCAGCTGCTGCTGGGCCTCTACACCATCGTCGAATCCAGCAAGCACATGGACGGCGGCGTGATGATGGCGCTGGCCGAATGGGCGCAGCGCATCGTCACCTTCCGCGGCGGCGCGGCCGAGTTCGTGGCCCCGGTGGCCTGGGTCTACAAGGCGCACATCTTCCTCGGCCTGACCCTGTTCCTGCTGACGCCCTTCACCCGCCTGGTGCACGTGTGGAGCATCCCGCTCAGCTACCTTTGGCGGCCCTATCAGGTGGTGCGCCGCCGCCAGTCGCCGCTGCGCTACGGCCCGAGGGCCTGATGATGGAACGCAGTCGCCCGCTTGCCATCACCCTGATCGACTCGCAGGCACCGGTCGCCGATGACGCCCACGCCGACCGCGCGCGCGACGCCAGCGAAGGCCCGCGCACGCTGGGCCAGCGCGCCCCGGCGTTCCTGTTCGTCGGCGATACGGCGATCAGCGAGGCGCAGATCGCCGGGGAAATGCAGTTCCACCGCGCCATGAAGCCCGAGCAGTCGCGCGCCAGCGCGGCGCGTGCGCTGGTGGTGCGCGAGCTGCTGCGCCGCGAGGCGGAGCGGCTGGGCATTGCGCAGGATTTGCAGCCCCATCCCGGCGAGCCGCTCGAGGAGGCCTGCATCCGCGTCCTGCTCGAACGCGAGGCGGAGAGCCGCACGCCGTCCGAGCAAGACTGCCGGCGCTACTTCGAGCAGAATCCCGGGCGCTTCCATGCGCCGCTGCGCCTGCGCGCGCGCCACATCCTGCTGGCCGCGGCGGCGGATGACGTGAACGGCCGCTTTGGTGCGCGCAGCCGCGCCGAAGAACTGATCGCGGAGCTGAAGACCCGGCCGCACCTCTTCGCCGACTTCGCCCTGCGCCATTCGGACTGCCCCTCGAAGGACGAGGGCGGGGATCTGGGCTGGCTGGAACGCGGCCAGACCGTGCCCGAGTTCGATCGCCAGGTGTTCCGCCTGCGTCAGGGGCTGGCCGGCTTCCCGGTCGAGTCGCGCTGGGGTTATCACGTCGTGCAGGTCGACGGGATCGCCGACGGCGAGGCGCTCGAATTCGATGCCGTGCACCAGCGCATCCGCGATTACCTCGAACTGCAGGTGCGCCAGCAGGCGGTCCAGCAATATCTGCTCGAACTCCAGCACCGCTACGCGGTGCGCGGGCTGGAGGCGATCGAAGCGGCGGCCTGACCGCCACTCCGGCGCGCCGGGTTCCGGTTCCCCCAACTCACAGTCGAGACATTCCATGCAGGACTCAACAGCCATCGAGCGCGGCCCCCAGCAGCGGGCGCTGTGGATGTCCACGGCCGCCTTCACCGCGTGCTTCGCGGTGTGGACGATCTTCTCGATCATCGGCATCGAGGTGCAGAAGCAGCTGGGGCTGAGCGAAACCCAGTTCGGCCTGCTGATCGGCATGCCGATCCTGACCGGCAGCCTGATCCGGCTGATACTGGGCATCTGGGCCGACCAGCACGGCGGTCGCCTGGTGCAGGTGCTGGTGATGCTGGCGGCGGCGGCGGCCACCTGGATGCTGACCTACGCCGACAGCTACGCCAGCTTCCTCCTCGCGGCGGTCGGCGTGGGCATCGCCGGCGGTGCCTTCTCGGTGGGCGTGGCCTACGTCTCGCGCTGGTTCCCGGCCAGCCGTCAGGGCCTGGCACTGGGCATCTTCGGTGCCGGCAACGTCGGCGCGGCGGTCACCAAGCTGCTTGCCCCGATGGTGATGGTCGCGCTCGGCTGGCAGGCGGTGGCTCAGTACTGGGCGATCGGACTGGCGGTGATGGCGGTGATTTTCTGGTTCACCACCAGCGACGACCCGGAGCAGGAACAGCGCCGTCGGGAAGGCGCGAAGCCGCCGAGCCTGGCCAGCATGCTGGAGCCGCTCAAGAACGTGCAGGTCTGGCGCTTTTCGCTCTACTACTTCTTCGTCTTCGGCGGCTTCGTCGCGCTGTCGCTGTGGCTGCCGCGCTACCTGATCGGCGTCTACGGCATGGACATCCGCACCGCGGGCATGGTGGCAGCCGCCTATTCGATCCCGGCCAGCCTGTTCCGGGTATACGGCGGCGTGCTGTCCGACAAGTTCGGCGCGCGCCGGGTGATGTACTGGACCTTCGGCGTGTCCATCGCCTGCTGCTTCCTGCTGGCCTATCCGCCGACGGACTACGTCATCCACGGCATCGAAGGACCGATCCGGTTCACCCTCAGTACCGGCGTGACGGGATTCATCGTGCTGGTGTTCGTGCTGGGCTTCTTCATGAGCCTGGGCAAGGCCGCGGTGTACAAGCACATCCCGGTGTACTACCCCAAGCACGTGGGCGCGGTCGGTGGCATCGTCGGTCTGGTCGGTGGCCTCGGCGGCTTCCTGCTGCCGATCGCGTTCGGCGCGCTGAATGATCTGGTGGGCATCTGGCAAAGCTGCTTTGCGCTGCTTTTCGTGGTCGTGCTGGCGTCGCTGGTGTGGATGCACGTCTCGATCCGCGCGATGGAGCGCGGGGTCGCCGAGAAGGAGCTGCGCAAGCTGCCGGAACTGCCGGAAATGCAGCCCATCCACAAGCCCGAGCACGAGGGCGTGCTGGGCAGCCACCTGCTGGAGGACTGGCGGCCGGAGGATCCCGTTTTCTGGGAGGCCACCGGGCGGCGCATCGCCCGGCGCAACCTGTGGCTGTCGATTCCCTCCCTGCTGCTGTCGTTCGCGGTCTGGATGGTGTGGTCGGTGGTGGTCGCCAAGCTCCCCGCCGTCGGCTTCCGGCTCACGACCGACCAGCTCTTCTGGCTGGCGGCGCTGCCGGCGCTGTCGGGTGCGACCCTGCGCATCTTCTACTCCTTCGTGGTGCCGATCTTCGGCGGGCGCTTCTGGACCACGCTGGCGACCTGGTCGCTGATGATCCCGGCGCTGGGCATCGGATTCGCGGTGCAGAATCCCGAGACGCCGTACTGGATCCTGCTGCTTCTGGCCCTGCTTTGCGGCTTCGGCGGCGGCAACTTTGCCTCCTCGATGTCGAACATCTCCTTCTTTTTCCCCAAGTCCGAGAAGGGCCACGCGCTGGCGCTCAACGCCGGACTCGGGAACCTGGGCGTGAGCGCGGTGCAGTTCCTGGTGCCGCTGGTGATCACCGCCGGGGTTTTCGGGGCCCTCGGCGGCGAGCCGTTGATGAGCTCGGACGGCGTGGCCGATCACCAGCCGCTGTGGCTGCAGAATGCCGGCTTCATCTGGGTGCCCTTCATCGCCCTGTCCGCGATCGGCGCGTGGTTCGGCATGAACGACCTCACCACCGCCAAGGCGTCCTTCGCCGAGCAGTCGGTGATCTTTCGCCGCAGCCACAACTGGATCATGTGCTGGCTGTACCTGGGCACCTTCGGTTCCTTCATCGGCTACTCCGCCGCCTTTCCGCTGCTGGCCAAGATCCAGTTCCCGCACGTGCCGGTGCTCAAGCTCGCCTTCCTCGGGCCGCTGGTGGGCGCGCTCAGCCGCTCGTTCACCGGCTGGATTTCGGATCGCTGGGGCGGGGCGCGGGTGACGTTCTGGGTGTTCGTCGGGATGGCGGCAGGCGTCCTGGGCGTGGTGTATTTCCTCCACGCGCAGAGCTTTGCCGGCTTCTTCGCGGTGTTCCTGTTCCTGTTCTTCGTCAGCGGCGTGGGCAACGCCTCCACCTTCCAGATGATCCCGGTGATCATGCGCAAGGAAATCGACCGGCTGATGCCGGGCATGACGCCGGAAGAACGCACCCGGCAGGCCGACAAGGAAAGCGCGGCCATCATCGGCTTCAGCTCGGCGATCGCGGCCTACGGCGGCTTCTTCATCCCCAAGAGCTACGGATCCTCGATCGCGCTGACCGGCAGCGCCGACGCCGCGCTGTGGTCGTTCTTCGTGTTCTACCTGAGCTGCATCGGTTTGACCTGGTGGGCCTACACCCGCCGCGGCGGACTGCTGTACGACGTCGAGCGCGGCGTCCGCGCGGCGTGACGCCAACGCGCCCCGCCGCGCCCGGTGCGCGGCGGGGTGACGTATGCTTGCCGTCCCCGGTACGGACGCACGCATGCCCCCGACGCAGCTCCAGCCCCTGATCGACCTGCGCGGTGCGGGCACCAGCCTGACCCCGCAGCGCGCGCGGCTGCTGCACGCGTTGGATGCGCAGGGTTCGATCAGCGCCGCCGCGCGCGCGGTGGGGATGAGCTACAAGGGCGCGTGGGATGCGGTGGCCGCGCTCAACACCTTTCTCGACGAGCCGCTGGTCAGCGCCGAAACCGGCGGCAGCGGCGGCGGCGGCGCGCGCCTGACCGACACGGGGCGGCGCGTGCTGGCCTTCCACCAGGCGCTCACCGAGCTGCAGAATCGGCTGCTGGCGGGGCAGGGCGAGGCGGCCCGCGCCGACGATCTCGACCAGCTCCTGAAAAAACTGGGGAATCTCATGCTCAGAACCAGCGCGCGCAACCAGTACGAAGGCACCGTGCACGCCATCCAGCGCGGCGCGGTGAACAGCGAGGTGATCCTCGACCTCGGCGGCGAGCACCTGGTCGCCATCATCACCAACCGCAGCGTGGACGATCTCGGCCTGCGCGAGGGCGGAAGCGCGATCGCGCTGGTGAAATCCTCCTTCGTGGTGCTGGCACCGCCGGGCGTGCGCACCAGCGCGCGCAACGCGCTGGCCGGCACCGTGCTGTCCTGTCACGAGGGCGCGGTCAATGCCGAGGTCGAGCTTCAGCTGGCCGGCGGCCGACGCGTGGTGGCCACGGTCACCAACGAAAGCGCGAGGGAGCTGGACATCCGCGAGGGTGCGCCGATGGTGGCGCTCATCAAGTCCTCGCACGTGATCCTGGCGGTGGCGGTCTGAGGGGCCGACTAGCCTAATTCGCGCACCCGCCGCGCGGGGTCATTCCATGCGGATCACTTCGATTCCGCTGAGCCAGCGCACGTGGCGCGGGCCGGTCTTGATGTCCTGGCCGGAAATCAGCAGCAGCTGGCCTTCGCGCGCTTCCAGCGGCTTGCCGTCCTTCTCCCAGGCCACCAGCACGTCCTTGCCGATGGGGCTGTTGTAGAGCTCGTTCCAGGAGAAGCTGACGAGGTAGCCGTCGGTGGCGCGCGCCACGACCACCATGCGGCGCGCGTCCTTGTGGCCCTGCACGTCGATGCCGACCCGGTCGATCACGTCGGTCAGGCGCACGCCGCGAAAGTTCTGCACCGAGCCCACCGTGGCCCCGGAGGCACAGACCACGTCGACCGGGCCGGTGTCGCGCGCCACCAGATCCTGGAGCGCGGCCACGTCGAACTCGGCGGGAGCCTTCACCGCACCCGTGACGCGGACCGAATGGCTGGGCGTGCCGGTTTCCGGATGGTCTGCGGCCGTTGCGGACAGGGCCGGGGACAGCAGCAGCGCGAGCAGGAGCGCGTGGATCCTCATGGGAACTTCCTCGTTATATAGTTGAGTACATATCGAGGGCAGGATAGCGCCCGCGGCGCGGTCGCGGATTGATCCACGTCAGTTTTCCGCCGTCCGCCACTGCCGATGCAGCGCGCGCAGCTGCCCGGCGAACAGCAGCGCCCAGGCCGCCATGCCGATGGCGAACATCGCCTGCGGCAGGCGCGCGAGGAAGGGAAGCTGCAGCGCGTCGATCATGCGATGCGTGCTGGCCGCATACATGCCCAGCGGGAACACCGCGCCCCAGTACATCGGGTCATAGGTGAAGGGAAAGCGCCGCACGCCGTGGCGCCAGATCGCCAGCACCACCAGCATCGGAATCCACCAGGTGCCGGTGGCCCAGTAGAACACCGTGAAGCCCTTGATGAAGGGCAGCATCGAGTGCAGGAACGGCGCGTGCGGGGTGTTGAGGATCAGCAGCGAACCGGCCAGGGTGGAGATGGCCATCGCCCCCATGTTGATCCAGTACGGCGGCGACAGGTCGGCGGGGGAGAACGCGAAGAAGGTGTAGCGGTAGAAGATCAGCGACATCATCCAGATGTAGAGCATCCCGCCCCACAGCCACATCGACAGGGCGAAGAAGTTGAGTTCCATGCGCAGCGGCTGCCCGACTTCGGGGGCGATCAGCGCCGCCAGCACCGCCATCGACTGGGTCGCCACCACCGCCAGCAGCCAGCCGCCGTTGATGCCGCGCGCAAGCTCCGGCTTCTCCTGCTTGACCGTGAGCACGGTGAAAATGGTGTAGGTGAAACCGATCCAGGCCAGCAGCCCGACGATGCCCAGCGTCGCCGCCACGCGCAGGTCGCCGCCGATCAGAAGGCTCTGGCTCCCCAGCACCCCGCACGCCGCCACGAAGGTGAAGAAACCCGGCGCGTTGAGGTGGTTGAAGAGGTCGTCGCGCACCCGTCGCGGATGCCAGACCAGGTGCGCCAGCGCCAGCGCGCCGATCACGATGAAGAGCAGCCAGTTGAGCGCGAGCAGGGCCTTCGCCAGCACCGGGACGCCCAGCAGATGGGCGGCGATCGACATGATGCCGGTGGCCATCACCATGCTGAAATAGCCCGGTGACAGCGACGCGGTGGCGTGGCGCAGGTGGCGCAGCAGGCTGGGCATCGCGGCGAATTCCCCCGAACGGATGGCGGACCCGGCGAAATCCGGGCAGGCGATCGGCAGACTAGGGCCGCCGGGCCGGCGTGGACTTGATGGAAGTCAAACCCGCTTCCGGCCTAGACCAGCAGCGCGACCGCCTTGATCTGCGCCCACAGCATCATTCCCGGCTGCAGCGCCAGGCGCTCGACCGAGCGGTGCGAGATCCGCGCAAGGAGCGGCGCGCCCGAGGCGTCCAGCCGCGCCTGCACCTGCCCGCCGGGCAGCGGGTCGAGTGCGACCAGACGTGCCGGCACGAGGTTGAGCAGGCTGGAATCCTCGTGCCGGCTCAGCGCCAGGCTGACGTCGCGCGCCTGGATGCGCACGCGCAGCGCCGTGCCGGCGGCCAGCGTCGCGCCGTGTGCATACAGCGCGCCGGCCGCGGTGGCGAGCCGCACCAGCCCGTGCGCGTCGCGCGCGTCGGCCGTGGCGTCGAGCACGACGCCGGCGTCCTCGCGCAGCGCGAGCGGCAGGTCGGCGCGGTTGAGCACCTCCAGCGCCGGCCCGCAGGCGCTGGCGCGGCCGTCTTCCAGCAGCACCAGATGATCGGCCAGGCGCACCGCCTCGTCGATCGCATGGGTGACGTGGAGGATCGGCAGGCCGGCCTCGCGCCGCACGGTTTCAAGGAATGGCAGCACCTCCGCGCGGCGCGCCGCATCCAGTGCGCTGAGCGGTTCGTCCAGCAGCAGCCAGCGCGGCTCGCACGCCAGCGCGCGGGCCAGCGCCACGCGCTGGCGCTCGCCTCCGGACAGCGTTTCCGGGCGGCGCGGCAGCAGCGCCGAAAGCGCCAGGCGCTCGATCCAGGCGTCGAGCGTGGCGGCCGCCGCGCCGGCACGCTTCCAGCCGTAGCTCAGGTTGTCCAGCACGCTCAGGTGCGGCAGCAGCGCCGCGTGCTGGAACACCACGCCGAGCGCGCGACGGTGCGGCGGCAGGAAGGAATCCGCGTCCTGCCACGTTTCCCCGCCGATCCGCACGCAGCCGCGCGCGGCGGGCTCCAGTCCGGCGGCGATCCGCAGCAGGCTGCTCTTGCCACTGCCCGAGGGGCCGAACAGGACGGTGGTGCCGCGCGCCGGCAGGCGCAGGTCCACGTCGAGCGTGAAGCTGCCGCGCGCGAGCCGGGTCTGGAGAGTGATGCCCGCCGGCTCAGCCATCGGTGACCGCCGTGCGGCGACCGAGCCACTGCATCGCCAGCAGCAGGCCGAACGAAAACAGCAGGAGGCCCGCGGCCAGCCGGTGCGCCTCGCCGTAGGCCATCGCCTCGACCTGGTCGTAGAGCAGCACCGACAGCACCCGCGTCTGGCCCTCGATGCTGCCGCCCACCATCAGCACCACGCCGAACTCGCCAACGGTATGGGCGAAGCCGAGCAGGGTGGCGGTGAGAACCGAAGGCCGCACCAGCGGCAGCGCCACGCTGAAGAAGCGGTCGAGTGGCCCGGCGCGCAGCGTCGCGGCCGCCTCCAGCACCGGCGCGGAGAGGCCGGAAAAGCCGGCCTGCAGCGGATGCACCACGAAGGGCAGGGAGTAGAGCACCGAAGCCAGCAGCAGGCCCTGGAAGGTGAAGGCCCAGGATCCCAGCCCGAGGAGATCGGTGGTGCGGCCGATGATCCCGTCCGGTGCCAGCGCGATGAGCAGGTAGAAACCCAGCACCGTGGGCGGCAGCACCATCGGCAGCGACACCAGCGCGCCCACCGGCGCGCGCCAGGCCGAGCCGGTGCGCGCCAGCCACCACGCCAGCGGCGTGCCCAGCGCCAGCAGGATGATCGTGGTGAGGCCGGCGAGCTTGAGCGTCACCCACGCCGCCAGCACCCAGGACGGCCACTGCATCGGGTCAGTCCACCCGGTCATAGCCGTGCTCACGCACGATGGCGCGCGCCGGCGCGCTGCGCAGGTAGTCGGAGAATGCGCGCGCGGCCGGATTGTCGCTGCTGCGGATGAGCAGCACGGCGCTTTGCACGATGGGTGCGTGCCAGTCGGCGGGAACTTCCCAGCCGGATCCGCGCGCGCGCCGTTCGGCTTCCTGCACCTGGGAGCGCGGCAACAGGCCCAGCGGGGCCGCGCCCGTCGCCACGAACTGCATCGCCTGGCCCACGTTCTCGCCCTGCACCAGCGCCGGCTGCAGCGCCTCCCAGCGCCCCAGCCGCTGCAGCACTTCGCGCGCCGCCGCGCCGTAGGGTGCCAGCGCCGGATTGGCGATCGCCAGCCGCGCGATGTCGCCGCGGCGCAGCAGCGCCTCGCCGTCGTCGATCCGGCCCGGATCGCGGCTCCACAGCACCAGCCGCCCGAGCGCATAGTCGTGGACTGAATCGGCCTTGGCCAAACCTTCGGACACCAGCCGCCGCGGCGTCGCGGCGTCGGCCGCGAGCAGGAGGTCGAAGGGCGCGCCGGCGCGGATCTGGGCGTAGAGCTTGCCGGTCGAAGCCGAGCTGATCCGCAGGCGGTGGCCGGTGCGGGCGTGGAAATCCTCGGCCAGTGCCTCGCAGGTATGCAGGAAGTTGGAGGCGACCGCGGCACGCGCCTCGCCCGCCCGCGCGAGGCCCGATCCCGCCGCCAGGCAAAGCAGGAGCAGGGCGCACAGCCTGCGCGGGATCGGCGTCATGGCGCACCTGTGCCACAGCCTGCGCTGGGCAACGGCGCGCTCGACAGCGCGTGCCGCCCGTCGCCGCAGACCGCGCAGTCGCTGTGCCGATGCAGCGCGAGCCGGTCGAACCGCATCGTCAGCGCATCCACGCAGAGCAGGGTGCCCAGCAGCGGCTCGCCGATGCCCAGCAGCAGCTTGAGCGTCTCGGTCGCCTGCAGCATCCCGACCAGGCCGGGCAGCACGCCCAGCACGCCGGCCTGCGCACAGTTGGGCACCAGCTCGGCCGGCGGCGGCGCGGGAAACAGGCAGCGGTAGCAGCCCGCCTCGGGCCGGCGCGCCGGCCAGAACAGCGCCACCTGTCCGCGGAATCGATCCACCGCGCCGTGCACCAGCGGCAGCCCGAGGCGCACGCAGGCGTCGCTGAGCAGGTAGCGCGTGAGGAAGTTGTCGGCACCGTCCACCACGACATCGTGATCCGCCAGCAGCGCGTCCGCGTTGCCGGGGCTGAGCCGGACCGCGTCCTGCCGCAGCGCGATGCCCGGCCACAGCGCCGCCAGGCGATCCGCGGCCGAGGCGACCTTGGGGCGGCCAATATCGGCCTCGCCGTGCAATACCTGGCGCTGCAGGTTGCTGCGGTCCACGCGGTCGTCGTCGATCAGGCTGAGGTGGCCCACGCCGGCCGCCGCCAGATACAGCGCGACCGGGGAACCGAGGCCGCCCGCGCCGACCAGCGCCACGCGCGCATCGCGCAGCCGGCGTTGGCCCTCCAGCCCCACCTCGGGCAGCAGCAGGTGGCGGCCGAAGCGTTCGAGGAAATCGGGCGTCTCGTTCGGCGCGGTGACGGGCAGCGCCTCGGCGCGCCAGCGCGCCAGTCCGCCGGCGACCGACCAGACCCGCGCATGACCCAGCTCCCGCAGCCGCGCCGCGGCGCGCGCGGTGCGCTGGCCGCTGGCGCACAGCAGGCCGACTTCCTGCATCGGATCTGGCAGCGCAGCGGCCGGGTTGGCCAGCAGCGCATCCAGCGCCACGGCGCGCGCGCCTTCGGCCGTGCCGGCGGCGCGCTCGCCCTCGCTGCGCACGTCCAGAAGCGGCACGCCCGCGCGGACGCGCGCCCAGGCCTCAGGCGGAGACAGTTCGAGCGGAGCGTCCGGGCCCGTGTCGCGGTGGCCGGAGCGCGAGGCGGCGGCGTTCTTCATGTCACTCCAGATTGCACCTGAACCTTGATTTGGCTCGTAATGCAATGAAGAGAAAGGAGTTGGTTCACTCCATCACCGCTGCGGGTACGCGATTGGGTACACGTCGAAATCGAGTGCATAGGTGGCACTGTCGGAAATGCCGGCCGATGGTACTGAACCGCCCCGGGAATCCCGGAGACTCGTTGGTGTGAGTCACGCCGCCTCGGCGAGCTCACGGGTTTGCTGATAGTAAATCGCTTCTGCCTCGGCTGGTGGGATGTTGCCGAGCGGACCCAGCAAGCGCTTGTGGT